>Ga0307928_10000309_pt1 | contig 36485 bp, 34 predicted proteins | sample AceLakmetagen232_FD_201815 | JGI IMG/M metagenome (GOLD analysis project Ga0307928, IMG submission 201815) | Saline water microbial communities from Ace Lake, Antarctica - #232 | ecosystem: Environmental > Aquatic > Non-marine Saline and Alkaline > Saline | place: Antarctica: Ace Lake... | reverse complement strand
AAGGGTTCATCATAGGGAATTATATTTTTTATTTGCTCTTTGTTTAGTAACATAAATTCTAAATTCTCTTAAAATTAGATACTCAATCCTCCATCAATATTGATAACTGCTCCGGTAATAAAGCTGGATTCATTGGAAGCTAAAAAAGCAACTAAATCTGCTACTTCTTCTGGTTTTCCAAATCGTGCCAAAGCAGTTAATTTCTTAATCATTATATTCATCATCATCGGCAGTTTCTCGGTTAATCTAGTCTTAATAAAACCAGGAGCAATGGCATTAACATTAACATTATATTTCCCCACTTCTTTTGCTAAAGATTTAGTAAAGCCAATAATGCCAGCTTTGGTTGCTGCGTAATTTGTCTGACCGAAATTTCCTCTTTGACCAACTACCGAAGAAAGATTTACAATCTTGCCTTGATTTTGAATAAGCAAGGGCAGGGCGGCTTTTGTCACGTTGAAAACTCCAGTCAAATTTATGTCTATAACTCTTTGCCACTCTTGTTGAGTCATTTTTGCTAAAGTTCTATCCTGACAAATTCCAGCATTATTAACCAAAATATCCAATCTCCCGAATTTCTTTTTTATTTCTTGGAGCATTTTTTCAACTCCTTCTAATTTTGAGACATCAGCTAAAAAATATTCCACAAGTGTCGGAGCTGTCGGAGGTCGGACCTCCGACACTTTGTTTTGGATTTCTTGTTTTAGTTTTACCAATTGTTCTTCTTGAGAAAAAATATCGTTTAAAGCTATCTTTGCACCAAGAGAAACAAATTTTAAGGCAATTGTCTTGCCAATGCCTTGAGAAGAACCTGTTATGAGAACTACTTTATCTTTGAACATAATTATTTTTTAATATTAATGGAAGTAAAAAACCTGCTAAAACTATTTTTAATATATCTCCAAAAATGAACGGATAAAAACCTATTATCAAAATACTTTTTAGGCCAATAAATTTTGCCAGGTATAAAAGCCCGGGAATATAAATGATAACGCTTCCAATAAACATTGTCAAAATGGCTGTTTTAATATCTTTTGCCCAACCTCTTTCTGCTAAATACCCTACAAAATAAGCAGCTAAAACAAATCCTAACATATAGCCAAAAGTAGGACTTAAAACATAAATTAATCCTCCGCCCCGAGAAAACCAAGGGATACCAGCCAAACCTCCTAATAAATAAGTCAATTGAGAAGTTGCTCCTTTTTTTGAACCAAGCAAAATTCCACTAATCAAAACAGCGAAAGTCTGCATAGTTATGGGAACTGGCCCTATTTCAATTTTTAATTTGGAACAAATAGCAGTTAAAACAGCAAAACCCAAAACCAAAGCAATATCTCTTATAATTGCCTTAGTCTTACTGTCTATTCTTGGCAATATAACATCAATGAGAACCGAGTCTGTAGGCATAATAAATAAATCTTAATAGGGCGTTAATTGTACTTCCTCAATTCGTCTCCCTATAATTGGAATGTTTTCAATTTTAATATCTTTTAGGGATTTTGGCAAATCCTTGTTCATTGAAATTTCAGCAAAAACTCTATCTACATTCAAAGGATTAAAACTAGCTAAAATTAATCCCAAAAAAGTAGTAAATTTATCAGGTTTTTGGACAATTTCAGCATCGGCAATGGTCAAATAGTTTGGCAAAACCTTATTTAAACTCTCTTCCGGTTCTCCCATTTTGGAATAGGGCAATTGAGAGTAATCTTTTTTCAAAACTTTTAAGATATTTTCTGAAGCTGATGCCTTGCCTATTTTTAAAATTGGAAGATTGATTATTAAATCTGAATCAAAAACTTCCTTTGAAATTTCAAAATTAAAGTTATTTTCAGTTTTTTTTATAAAACTACTTTTAGCTAAATCCAAAAGAGAAATTTTAAAATTCTGGCAAATTTTTAAAAGTTGAGACTTTTGAGCTATGACAGAAATTGGAATTTCGCTAAAACTTTGACTGGCTACTTTAATATTTTTTGAATCTGCTCCAGATTTTAGTAAATATTTAATCAAATTTTCCAAAAATTTGGGTTTTGTATTTTCGCCAAGATAAGGATGTTTTGGCAAACCTAAAGTTGGTAAAACTAAAATTTTGGTTTTTGAATTAATTTTAAAACCTCCTAATAATTCCACCACTTTTTCAATTCCTTCTAAAATATCATATTTTATTCGCCAAACAGCAACGGCGTTTTTATCTAAATTCGGCTTAAAATCAAGAGTCTCGCCAATTTTGTATTCTTTAATGCTTTTTTGAACCCATCTATTTCCTTTTTCGTCTTCTAAAACCAAAACAAAGTAAGGCACTTTTGGATGTAAAATAGAGGGAATGTTAACTTTTGAAATTCCGATTACTTTAGCTTTTTTTGCTAAAATTCTTTTTAATTTCAAAAAACATTCAGGACATTCCTCAATTGAATATTGCCAGATTTTTTTACATTTTACACACTGGAAAAACATGTTAGAAATTGTTAGCGAACCGAAGGTGAACTTACAAGTTCTTACACCCCCTCTTTTTAGATTCTGCTTTTTATAATTCTTCTTTTGAGCTGTCCCCAAGCACTCTTGTACTTTTTGAGCCGTTGCTCTCTCTGAGTTGCCTCTTCCTTTGATTTGTAAGCTTCGTAGTAAACTAAATCGGATAATTTTACTTTATGCTCTTTCAGTCTTCTCTGCAAGTCAGCAGTATAACCGATATATAAACTGCCAGCTGCTTGCTTTATTATATAAATATAAAACATTTTAAAGCAGAACTCAAAAAGAGGGGGTAAAGGTTTGGTTGCTGAAAATTCTTCGGCTGATGCCTTAAATTTTCAGACCAAACGCTTTAATATGTGAACTGCAACGCTTCCTCCGACTCCTCCAACATTATGGCATAAACCAATTTTAGGAATTGGCTTCACCTGTCTCTCTCCACACTTTCCTCTTAATTGATTTGTAACTTCGTAAAGTTGCGCCAAACCGGTAGCTGAAATAGGATGACCTTTAGCTTTTAATCCTCCGGATGGATTAATTGGCAATTCTCCTTTTAAATTCACTTTATCCTGTCTTATTAATTCTGCTCCTTTTCCAATCGGAGCAAAACCTAAATCTTCATAAGAAAATAATTCTACTGAAGTAAAAGCATCGTGAATTTCAACAACGTCAATATCTTTTGGTTTAATTTTTGCCTGCTTGAAAGCTTCTTTTGCTGCTAACCTCGTTGCTTTAAAATGAGTAATAATTTCTCTCTGAAAAGTTAAAAGATAATCAGTAAAAAGAACAGAGCCGACAATCTCAATATCTGTTTTTTCTTTGGATAAAACAACAGCAGCTCCCCCATTAACTGACAAAGAGCAATCCATTAAACGAAAAGGAGAGCAGACTATAGGAGATTCCTTAATTTTCTCTAAAGAAACTGGCCGTTGATAAAAATAAGCTTTTGGATTTAAAACAGCGTTTTGGTGATTCTTAAATGCAATTTTAGCTAAGTCATCCATATTGGCATCGTATTTCTTCATATATTGCTGCCAAACCAGAGCATTCTGAACCGGAAAAAGCATTCCTTCTGTTTGCTCAATAACTCTCTCGGCTGCTGACATTATAGAATCTATTGTTGTTTCGCTACGATTATCTACTAATTTATCTGCAGCAACAACTAATATATTTTTGAAGCCAAGTCTATTCGCTGTCCAAGTTGCTACTCCTCCACCAGCACAAACTGAAGGAGTTTCAATGATTGGAACATTTGTCTTAAACAAATCAGAAAGTAAAGAAATTTTATGAGTTTGATGTTCGCCTCCAGCCGCGCTTGACATTCCCGAAAAAACAATTGCTTCAATTTCTGAAATTGACATTTTAGCATCTTTTAATGCTTCTATTGCCGCTTCAAAAGCAAGCTGCCACCAGTCCTTTTGAGAATAATCAAATTTTGTCATTCCTACACCCTTAATATACATGTTAGAAATTGTTAGCGACCAAGCACATAACGCTTTATGTGCTTGGGAGCGTTATAAGTTCTTACACCGAGCACATAACGTTTTATGTGCTCGGTAAAGACTTTGTAGCTAACCGAGCACATAACTTGTTATGTGCTCGGTCAGACAAACTCTTTATTTTCCTAATCTTCTTTCTCTTTTTAAAAAATTATTTACTGCTTTTTTAAATTCCTTAGGGGTAAAATCTGGAAATAGGGTTTTTGTAAAATAATATTGGGAATAAGTGGTCTGCCACATCATAAAACCAGCCGAATTATGAGGGTCTCCTTCGCAACCGGTTCTAATAATAAGGTCTACTGGCGGCAAATCTCTCGTCCATAAAAAACTTCTAATAACGTCTTCTGTAATTTGTAAAGTGGTGTTTTTTGCCGTTTTAATAATCTTCTTAACTGCTTCTAACATTTCATCTGTTCCGTTGTAAGCCAATAAAATTGTTAGAAAAAAGAAGTTATGCTTTTCAGTCTTTTTAATCAACTTTTCAATTAATTTCACTGCTTTTTTGGGGAAAATTTTCTGAAAACGACCTAAAACTCTAATTTTTACCTTATTTTCTTTAATCCGACCATCCTCAATCAGTCTTTTAATTTCTTGTGCAATAACTTTAATCAAAAAATCTACTTCTCTCTTAGATCTTTTTGTTAAATTATCTACCGAGGCTAACCAAAAGGTAACATAGGGTATTTTCATCTTTAAAGCTGTTTGATAAATTTTCTCCACTGTTTCCATAGCTATTTTATGCCCTTTTTCAGGAGCAAGTCCTTTTTTTCTTGCCCATCTCCGATTCCCATCTGGAATTATGGCTATATGAAAAGAATTTTGATACATAATTTTAAACTTCTGTCCAGGCAACTAATAAAGTTCCTGGCCCAGCATGGGCGCAAATCACTGGAGAAGCTGAGTTGATATATGAAACTTCGACTCCTATTTTTTTTAACTTTTGTTTTAATTTCTCTGCTTGCGTTAAATTATCAGCATGTCCGATTACTACTCTAATCTTCCCGCCTTTTTTTCTAATTTTCTGACTTTCTTTTGATATTTTTTTAAAGAGGGCTCCGGCCATATCAGTGGCCCAAACTATTCCTGCTTTAGCTATTATTCCTTTTTTTATTGCCATCAGAGGACTGAGGTTGAACTTTTTCATTATTCTTATCCAATTTGCCTGGGATTTCGTTATTCTCCCACCAGCTTCTATCCATTTTGGGTCTTCAAATATAATATACAAATGTGTTTTAGGAATTAAACTTTCAAGTTCTTTTATAATTTCATCAATTTCTCTTTGTTCTTGGATTAATTCGATTGCCCGCAAAACCAAGAGAGCCTGACCGGCGGCAGCATTTAAGGAGTCTAAAATAAAAACTCTTTTTTGCTGTTCTTTATTTAATAGTTCTTGCATTTGACAAGCGGAATTATAAGCCCCGGAAAGCTTGGAAGAGATAGCAATATATAAAACTTTTTCAAATCTCTCAAGCTGTTTTTGAAAAGCTTCAAGATGTTTCTTAGGAACAGCTCCTGCGGTTTTTGGCAAAGCTTTAATGCCTCTTTTGTCCGCTTCTCTCATTTTTTGATAAATATTTTCACCTGGTAAATTTTCTCCCTCTGGCCAATCTACTTTGAAAGGAACTACCTCAATCTGGTAATGTTCAGTAATTTTTTTGGTTAGGTCGACAACCTCGCCAGTTACAATCCCAATTGAAATTTTTCTGACCGATTCTTCGCCTGCCATTTCTTTTGCCATATCTTGAGTTCTTAAACTCTGAATCTGACCCAAGCCTCTCATAATATTTTTTACTTCGTTTGGATAATCAGTATGGATATGAATTTTCATTTTGTTTCCCACTTGAACAACGTCTAAAGAATTACCCATTTTTTTTAGTTTCTCCTGGATTTGCTCTTGGCTAAATGCTGGGTTTTTTATTAAAGAAACAACTTCATAGCGGTTAGAAATAATTTGAACAAATCTTTTGACTTTTCCTGAGGGCCTTTTAATTTTCTTTTCTATTTTTTTGCCGGCCATTGCTTCAAGGTAGCTTTGTAAAATCATTAAAAAACCTAATCCTCCGGCATCAACAACATTAGCTTTTTTAAGAATTGCCATTTTCTCCGGAGTATTTAAAAGAGCTTGATTAGCTTTTTCAATCGCTGATTTCAAAATATTAAAAATATTCTCTTCTCCCTGGCTTACTCTTTCCTCAATTTCTTTCACGGCAGCATCAATCACATCTAAAATTGTTCCTTGTTTTGGATTTTGAATGCTTAATCTTGCTTTTTCTGCTCCTCTTTTAAAAGCTATTGCTAATTTTTCACCATTAACCGAATTTTTATCAAGTAAAGGTAAAAAACCAGCCAAGAACCCGGTATAAATTACACCAGCGTTTCCTTGTGCAGCCGTAAGAGCTCCATCTAATGCAACCTTGCAAATCTCCTCTAAATTCTTAAATTCTTTTTTTTCAATGGCTTTTTTAATCCCTTCTAACGTTTTTGCCAGATTATTTCCAGTATCCTGGTCTGGAACAGGAAAAATATTAATTTTATTTATTTCTTCTTTGTTTTTTTCAATTCTTTCGTAAGACAAAAGAAAAATCTTTTTAAAATCTTCTTGAGTAAGCTCTTTTATTTCAGGAGAATGAAAAAAATTAGCAAAATCCAAAATCATACAATAAAGTGATTTAAAAAATTTATTTTAATTTTCCTTCCAATTCCTTTAAAATTTTAGCAGCCAAATCTTTTCCTCCTAAACCAAAAGATATTCCTAAAATCAAAACAAAGGTAGTTATTACTCCAATAGAAATCGCTGAAATTAGAGCTGGAGCAATTTTCAATTGATATAGGATGGCTAATATGGCTAATACCCAAATTGCTAAAGACAACCCTTTGCCTAAAAATCTAGAATAAGTTATTTTTTCTTTCTCTAACGTCCCAACAACAATTTTTTGAGCAAAATCTGACGCAAAAACAGCAACAAGAAAAATTATTGTAGCAATAAGAATGTTGGGGAAATAACCTATTATTATCACTAAAAACTGGCTGAATTGAACCAAACCCAACATTTCCGAACAAGCCATTAAAAAAAGAATAAAAACGCACCATCTAAATAGTTCACCAAAAAAGTTTGGAGCATTCAATCTGGCATCAATTCTGTTTAGGGTTTCTTCCAGTCCTAATCTTTTTAAAGCTTGGTTCAGTCTTGTTTTTTCCAAAAACCTAGATATTCCCCGACTTACCCATTTAGAAACAAACCAGCCTAAAATAAAAAGCAAAATCGTTCCTGAAACCTGGGGAGCGTATTTTCCCAAATTTATTAAAAATAATTCTCCGATTTCCAAAGACATATTATTTATTTAAGACCCACTGCACAACAATCCTTTCTATTCAACTTCGAAATTTTGGCTGCAAATTGTTCAGAGTTCGTCAATGATACTAAGGTGTCATTTCCTCGCTCTTCACAATTTTCGCTCAAAATTTCTTTGTTTCATAACGAAAAATTATTGTGCAGTGGGTCCATTATTATTTAATTAATTATTGACCTTTTGGGGCGTTGGGTTCGTACCCCACACCCCTGATTCTACCATTTAGCTTTATGCAAGCCAAGTGAATATCCTAAATAATTACCAACTATATGTAAAAAGAAAGTTAAAACTAAAAGAGTAAACCAGGCCATAAAATTAAATTTTAAAAAAAGTTGTAAAAAAAGAAATGCTCCAATTACATAATTTATCTGGTCAAATGGCAAAAAGCTTGCCCCAGGCTCTAATCCCAATCTTCTTTTTATAAAAGCGAAAAGCAAGTCGCCAAAAACCGCTCCAAAAGACATTAAAAAAGCAAAAAGATAGATGTTGATTCTTTGATAATCAAGAAAAGAAATTTTTTGGATTGCTGAAAATTGATAAAAAAGTTTTTGGCTGAATATTATTAAAAATCCAATTATTATTCCAAAAATCGCTCCCCTCCAAGATTTATGAGAACCTAAAATAGGTTTCCCCAAAAAATTCTTGTTAAAATCTATTGGTTTATCTAAAAATTGAAAAAACCTGCTCTCTTTTATTAGAGGAGGAACGATATTAACAAAATAAGCAGGCAGAAAAAAATATAAGCAAGATAGTATAAATTGAAAAGTCATAGTTCTATAATTTTATTTTAAAATAATTTTGAATCTTTTAAAAGGCCAAGTCTCTGAAAAATCAAACAAAATCAATTTTGGCTTCATAATTCTAAAAGAATTATTCGGGGGTGAGAGAGTCGAACTCTCCTCGCACGGCCCCGAACCGTGCATTCTACCGCTAAACCAACCCCCGCTATCTTTAATGTTTGAATTTTGATTTTTAATATTTGATTTCTTATGTTACCCAATATTTTTGCTTGGTCATCTTGTCTTCTTTTGTTTCCAATTTTTCTCTTTCTTTCTTAGCTTTTTGTGCCAAGGAGTTTAGCTCCTTTTCAGACAATTTGCCTAATTTTTTAATTTCTTTTTCCAAAATTTCTTTTTCATTCTTTTTAGGCTCTTCTAGGGCATAACTTAATAGGACATCTAAAATTTGTCCTATCCTATGTCCTTGTCCTACCTTCAAAATTCTCATTATATCATTGCCATTTGTCTTAAGCGTTTTGACAGAGACCGGGTTTTTGGAAACTTTTTCAATAACATATCTCAGATGTCTTAGTTTGTAAGGTTCCGCCTTAGGACAACCAGAGCCAATTCTATCACAATATCTCACTTGCAATAATTCTTCCATATTTTCTGGTCCTGTTTGGCGAACCAATCTTCTAACTGAAGATTCTGAAACTTCTCCAACATTATAATAAAAAAGATGATGTCTAACTAATTTGACGATTTTTTCAACATCCTTCTTGGAAAATTTCAAACGGTTTAAAATCTGAATTGTTATTTTTGCCCCTATAATTTCATGGTTGTAAAAAGTAGCATCAGGACCTTCGCCCTCTTTTGCTCTTGGTTTGCCGATGTCATGCAATAAAGCAGCCAATCTGACGAACTTGTTAAATTTTCTTTTAGCTGCGTAATCTAAAGATTTCAAAGAATGCTCATAACAGTCGTAAATATGATGTTTGTTTTGAGAAACTTTATAACCTTCTAAAAGCTCAGGGATAATATAATTTAAAAGTTTTAATTCTCTTAGTAAATCAATGCCTTCAGTCGCGCGCTCTGACATTATAATTTTCATTAGTTCATCTCTTATTCTCTCTTTGGAAATCATTTTTAATAAAAAAGAATTTTCTTTAATAGCTTGGGCAGTAGTTTTATCAATTTTCCAGTCCTTGCCCAAAACTACAGCAAATCTTACGGCTCTGAGCATTCTCAAAGCGTCTTCTGAAAAACGCTCTTTTGGATCTCCGACTGTCCTGATTATTTTATTTTTAAGGTCTTCTTGCCCTCCAAAGAGATCAACTATTTCTACCTGTTTAACACCCGACGTTGAACATGTTGCCATAGCGTTTACTGTAAAATCTCTTCTTGATAAATCCTCTTTTAAAGTTTTGGCAAACCTAACTTCGTCAGGATGACGTTTATCAGTGTATTTTGTTTCTAAACGATAAGTAGTAATTTCAATTTCTTTTAATCCAGGATTTGAGCTTTTAGTCTGGACGGTCACTGTTAAAAATTTATTTTCATAAAAGCTTTTTGGAAATATTTCTTGGATTTCTTTTGGTTTGGCGTTTGTAGTTATATCCCAATCTTGAGGCTCTACATCTCTCAAAAAATCTCTAACACAACCTCCGACAATAAAGGCCTCAAATCCTTTTTTTTGTGATTTCTCAATTATAAAAATAACTTCTTTAGGAATTGTCATAGAAATTACTATCTCTTTAAGTTTAATTTAAAAATTGATTTTTTTCAATTACTTTAGTAGAATAAGAACCATGCCTCGCTAACCTGCCTGCCGGCAGGCAAGCACTCGGCAGAACCTTGATTCGCTATCGTAAGGGTATATAATCTTGAAATAAGTTTGCTGCGCCTGTAGCTCAACTGGACAGAGCGATGGCCTTCGAAGCCATAGGTTGTAGGCTCGAATCCTACCAGGCGCGCAAAATGTTTTTTAGATAATTCGCATTTAATTATATGAAAAAAATATTTTTTATTATCTTTCTTTCAGTTTTATTAGGTTTTATTTTTTTACCTAACTTGGTAAAAAGCGATGAGGGACCTCAACATCTTTCTGAGCTCGAGCAAAAAATCAAAGATCTAGTCATTTTTGTCCAAACAAAGATTGTTCCTTTTGTCGGCGGTTTTGCAATAGTTGTTGCCGGTATACTATTTATGTTTTCAGGCGCTTCTCCGCAACTGCACAACCAAGCAAAAGATGCTTTAATTTATATTGTCATCGGTCTTCTAGTTATCTGGGGAGCAGCTGAAATTGTCAAAGCTATAACTGGCGTAACTTTTTAAAAATAATTTTGCAATTGGAAATAGCAATCCCTCCCTTTTTTCTGCCCCCATAGCTCAATTGGCAGAGCAGATCCCTCTTAAGGATAAGGTTGTAGGTTCGATTCCTACTGGGGGCACAAAATTCTTATATAGGGGCGTGGGATACGAACCAAGGCAGCAAATATGCTTATGTTTGCAAACATAATAATAAAATGTTAAGATATTTCTACGTTAAAATGATTTTATGCTTACTTCTGAAGAAAAAAATAAAATAATTAAAAATTACAAACTTCATAATACTGACACCGGTTCAGCCGAAGTTCAAATTGCTATATTGTCCGAAGAAATAAAAAAATTGACCTTGCATTTAAAAAAGCAACAAAAAGACCTTCATTCAAGAAGAGGTTTATTAAAAATGGTAATGAGAAGAAAAAAATTATTAAATTACTTAAAAAAAGAAGATATTAGAAGATATAATAGTATTTTGAAAAAAATAGGACTAAAGAAATAAAGGTTTTGTCCGCGAAGACGAGTCGTAAACGAAGTCTGAGCGGTTACAAAACCTTTACCCTGTTAAATAATTTCGCTTTAGCGAAATTAGTGCAAAGCACTATTTAACAGGGTGTAAAAATCTGTAACGCACTAAATTTTTTACGAAGTAAAAAATTTAGTGCTAACATCTTTTAACATGAAACTTAAAGAGCAAAGAGTAATAGTTTTAATAGACGTCCAAAACCTTTACTATTCAGCAAAAAACCTATATCGAAAAAAAGTAAATTTTGGAGCTATTTTAAAAGAGGCAATCTCTGAAAGAAAATTAATTCGAGCTTTTGCCTATGTGGTTAAAACGAAATCAGGAACTGAAGAATCTTTTTTTAAAGCTCTTATCAAGTTAGGAATTGAAACAAGACAAAAAGACCTCCAGGAATTCTGGGGAGGAGCAAAAAAAGCTGATTGGGACGTTGGTATCACTGTTGACGCGGTAAGAACCGCTCCCTGGGTTGATGTTATTGTTTTATGTTCAGGCGATGGAGATTTTACAGTTTTAGTTGAATATTTAAAAAATCAGGGAAAAAGAGTAGAAGTAATAGCTTTTGGAAAAACAACCTCTGCTCAATTAAAAGAAACAACTGATGGTTTTTATGATTTGGATAAAAACCCAGAAAAATTCTTATTAAAAAAAAATGCCTAAAGATATTTTTGAAATCAAAATTTCAGACAAACTTCTAAAAGTTCAGGTAAAAGATTGGGCGTCTCAAGCTGCAGGAAGCGTCTTGGTTTCTTATGGAGACACGGAAGTTCTAGCGACCTGCACGGTTTCCCAAAAAGAAAAAAATTTGGGATTTTTCCCTTTAACCGTTGAATACCAGGAAAAATATTATGCTGCTGGAAAAATTTTAGGCTCAAGGTTTCTTCGAAGAGAAATGAGGCCTTCTGACGAAGCAATCTGCACGGCTAGATTAATCGACCGGGTTATCAGGCCTCTTTTCCCAAAAAACTTTAATCGAGAAGTACAAGTGGTAATAACCTGCCTTTCTTGGGACAAAGAAAATGATCCTGATGTTCCGGCTCTTTTTGCCGCTTCTTTATGTTTACATTTATCCAATATCCCATGGCAAGGTCCTATAGCTCCCATCAGAATTGGAAAAATAAAAGATAAACTTCTCTTAAATCCAACTTATTCAGAAAGGGAAGAAGGTAATTTAGATTTAGTTTTAAGCGGAATAAAAGAAACGTCTGCCCCTTCAGAACAAATTCCTGGTTTTTTAATAAATATGATTGAAGCTGGGGCTCAAGAGGTTTCAGAAAATGAGATTTTAGAAGCTGTTAACTTTGGGAAAAAGTCCTTTGAATCTTTAATTAAAATTCAAGAAGATATTCAGGAAAAATTTGGGAAAGAAAAAATTCCTCTTTCCGAAATCTCTATTGACTCTGAATTAGAGAAAGAAATTAGAGAATTTTTGGGAAATAAATTAAAAAAAGTTTCTCTTGAAAAAAATAATAAAAAAAGAACTGCTGCTTTAGACAATCTCAAAGAGCAGCTTTCTCAATTTCTTGAAGAGAATCATCCCGGCCAAGGAAAAGAGGGACAGGGCTCAGATTTTTTTGAAAAAGAATATGAAAGAATTTTTAAAGAAAATATAATTAAAGAAGAACAAAGGCCTGATGGAAGAAAGCCTAATGAAATCCGAGAAATTAAAGGCGAAGTAGGCGTCTTGCTTAGAACTCATGGTTCAGGACTTTTTTCAAGAGGTCAAACAAAAAGTTTATCTATTTTGACTTTAGGAACTTCCGACGATATGAAGCTTTTGCAAGGAATGGAATTTATCGGCAAAAAAAGATTTATCCATCATTATAATTTTCCTTCTTATTCAGTAGGAGAAGTAAAGCCTTTAAGAGGTCCCGGAAGAAGAGAAATCGGCCATGGAATGTTAGTAGAAAAAGCTCTTCTGCCAATACTTCCTGATTTTGAAGAATTTCCTTATTCAATAAGAATTGTTTCAGAAATTTTATCTTCCAATGGTTCAACTTCAATGGCTTCTGTCTGCGCATCCACTTTAGCTTTAATGGATGGAGGAGTCCCTATAAAAAAACCAATAGCAGGTATTTCAATAGGATTAGTAATGAAAACAATCTCGTTATATAAGGTTTTGACTGACATCCAGGGACCAGAGGACCATTATGGGGATATGGATTTTAAAGTAGCCGGCACTAAACAAGGAATAACTGCAATTCAAATGGACGTTAAAATTAGAGGAATCAACGATAAAATTTTAAAAGAAGCATTAGAAGCTGCTAAATCTGCAAGACTTAAAATTTTAGAAAAAATAAAAGAAGTAATTGTTTCTCCAAGAGAAAAATTGTCAACTTTTGCTCCCAAAATTAAAACTTTGGAAATAAACCCAGAGAAAATTGGTAAAGTTGTAGGCCCTAGAGGAAGTATGATTAATGAGATTATTGAAAAATGCGAGGTTTCAATAGATATTCAACCTTCCGGCTTAATCTATGTTGCAGCTGAAAAAGAAGAGAATGTCCAAAAAGCAATTGATTGGATAAAAGGTATTACTCAAGAAGCCAAGGTGGGAGAAATGTTTCAAGGAAAAGTAAAAAAGTTTCTAGACTTCGGAGCATTTGTAGAAATCCTGCCGGGACAAACAGGCTTAATCCATATTTCAAACCTTGTCCCTTACAGAATAAAAAGACCAAGCGATGTTATAGAAATTGGTGATACCGTTCCTGTTAAGGTAATTTCTATTGATGAACTGGGAAGAATCAACTTATCGGCAATTGAAGCTGGCTTTAAGCCAAAAAAAGAATAACTAATTATGGAGGAAGAATTAAAGGAATTTCTAAAAAGAGTTGAAATCAGAACAATGTGGAAAGATCTTAAAATACTCCGAGAAAAAGAAGCAACGAGGGAGCGAGAAAAAATTATAAAAGCTAAACCAATAGAAGAAAAAAGAGCTCAGATTAAAAAATCGGAAAAACTAAAAAGGGAAATGGAGGAAAGGGGAAAAGCAGAAAAAAAGGCAGAAGAAAAAAAGGAATTAATAAGAGAATTAGCAAAAGGAAAGACAGAGCTTGAAATGCTTAAAAGAATTAGGGAAAAAGCATCAGAAGAAGAAAAAAACAAAATTTTTTATTTTGAAACTGAAAAATTAAAATTAAAAGAAAACTTAAAAAAAATAGAGCAAACTGAACCTTCAATTTTATTAGAAAAAAATGCCGTTTTGCTAAAAAGGGAAAAATCAGAAAAAGAAATTCAATTAATTTCAGAGAAAGAAAAGAAAATTGAGAGCAAAGAAAAATTTATTGAAGAAAAAGAACAAAAAGCAAAAATAGTTGAAGAAAAAAAGGGACTAGAAAAAAGAAGATGGCAATTAGAAGATGAAAGGAAAAAAATTGAAAAAGAAAGATGGAAAAAAGAAATTGTTCTGCAGGAGAATCAAGAAAATTTAAAAAACGTCAATCAAAGATTAGAAAATTTGTCGTTGAAAAAAAATGAAATCCAAAAGAGTTTAAAAGAAATTGGCCTGTCCTTAGAAGAAATCTATGGAATCATCGCCCAAAGGGAAAAGCAAAAAAGAAAATTGCAAATTGATAAGAAAACAACCGAACAATTAGGTGAAGCCGAAAAAAGAGAGGAAAAAATGGAAAAGATTAGAGAAAAAGAATGGAAAAAAATGAAAGTTGGGAAAGAAAAAATTCCTGAAATATTAAAAGAGAAATTTTTTGAGGTTTCGGAAAAAGAAAAGAAAGAAAGAGAAGATTTTTTAAAAAGAGCAAGAGAGTGGGGAAAGAAATAAAGTATTTTGTCTAAAATTACAAGATGAAATTGCAGTAATTTTAGGAACAAAATTGTTTAGAACTTGTAGCGCTCTTTCGTCGCTAACAATTTCTAACATATGGAAAAGAAAAAATTATTACAATTTAAAAATAAATTAGAAAAGGAAAAAGAAATTCTGAGAAAAGAATTATCTTCTTTTGCAAAAGAAGATACAAGGCCTAAGGGAGACTGGGATACTATTTTCCCAAAATCCGATGATACAGATTTAGATAGTCAAATTCAGAAGGTTGAAAAATATATTAATTTACTTCCAGTTGAACATTCCCTTGAATTAAGACTAAAAAATATAAATTTATCTTTAGAAAAAATTGAAAAAGGAAGATATGGAATTTGCGAAAAATGCAAAAAATCAATATCAATGGAAAAACTAAAAATTTGCCCTGAAACAAAGTTTTGCAAAAATTGCCAAAAGGCTTGACAAATGACTAAAATAAATATTAAAGTAACAAATGTTAGTATAATAAATAAAAAACTAACTTTTAAAATGAAACAAAGGTCGTTTAGTTCAATTAATAAATAATTATCAAAAACAAAAAATTATGACAAATTTAAATACTTTTAAAATGCAAGACGAAACTCCCGAAGAGACTCCAGAAACTCCTGAAACTGAAACTCCTGAAACTGAAACACCAGCTGAAGAAACTCCTGAAACTGAAACACCAGCTGAAGAAACTCCTGAAACTGAAACACCAGCTGAAGAAACTCCTGAAGAGACTCCTAAAACCGAAGAGTAATTGATATAACTTATGTTTGAAAAAAACGGTCCATTTCGGACCGTTTTTTCGAAACAGAATGCCTTGTAAAATCTTATCAGCAGCAATAACAGGTTTAGATGCTCAAATTATAACAGTTGAGAATGATATTTCATTTGGTCTGCGTTCTTTTAACATTGTCGGACTTGGGGATAAAGCGGTTGGAGAAGCAAAAGAAAGAGTCAGCGCAGCTCTCAAAAATTCAAAGTTTTCCCATCCTTTTAAGAACGCTCTGCGAGTTTTAATAAATTTAGCCCCAGCTGATTTAAAAAAAGAAGGGACATTATATGATTTCCCAATTGCCTTAAGTTTTCTTCTAGAAACAAAACAAACAAAATTCAATCCAGAAAATAAACTATTTTTAGGGGAATTGTCTTTAGACGGAAAATTAAGACCGATAAAAGGAGTTTTGCCAATTGCTTTGATGGCAAAGGAGAAAAAAATAGAAGAACTTATTTTACCTAAAGAAAATGCTGCTGAAGCAGCTATAATCAAAGGAATAAAAGTAGTAGGTCTGGAATCTTTAAAAGAAGCTATTGATTATTTAGAAGGAAGAAAAAAAATTTCTTCTTTTAAAACAGATTTTTCTGTATTTTTAAAAGAATCTGTGTTTTCCATTGATATTAGTTGGATAAAAGGCCAACAAACAGCAAAAAGAGCTTTGGAAGTTTCAGCTGCCGGAGGACATCACTTAATGATGACAGGCCCTCCGGGTACGGGTAAAAGTTTATTAGCTAAAGCAATCTGTTCTATTTTACCAAAATTAAGTTTTGAAGAAATTTTAGAAGTTACAAAAATTTACAGCATAGCAGGACTCCTATCAAAAGAAAAACCTTTTGTAAGCTTTAGGCCATTTAGAGCTCCTCATCACGCTTCTTCGGAAGCTGCCTTGATCGGTGGCGGGAATCCTCCCCGACCAGGAGAAATTACTCTTTCTCATCGAGGAGTTTTATTTTTAGACGAGTTTCCTGAATTCCATCGGGATGTTTTAGAAAGCTTGCGTCAACCGATTGAAGAAGGAAAAATCACAATCTTAAGAGCAAAAAACGCTATAAATTTTCCCTGTTCTTTCACTTTAGTCGCGGCTTCTAATCCCTGTCCCTGCGGACATTTAAACAGCCCTGAAATTCCCTGCACTTGCACTAGTTCTCAAATATCTTCTTATAGAAGAAAACTGTCAGGACCGTTAATGGACAGAATTGATATTTTTATTGAAGTCCCCCAAGTAAAATATGAAAAATTAATTTCGCCAAATTCAGGCCAAGAAAGTAAAAAAATAAAAGAAAGAGTTCAGGCAGCTAGAACGATTCAAAAACAAAGATTTGAAAAAGATAAAGAAAATTTTTCGTGTTTATTGAATTCAGAAATGAAAATTCCTCAAATTGAAAAATATTGTCAAATTGACCCAAAATCCCAAAATCTTTTAAGAAAATATGTTGACTCGGGAAAATTGTCAGCTCGAGGTTATCATCGAGTCTTAAAAGTGGCTAGAACAATCGCTGATTTAGCGAGCACAGAAAAGATTTCTTTTTCTCATTTAGCCGAAGCTTTGATGTATAGAATGAAAGAAGAAACCTAAAAAAAAACCGCTAAAAGCGGTTTTGTTTTTATTGATTACTTCTAAGTGGTCATTTCCAGTAGATTATAGCGTTTAGTTTATAATTTCCTAAAGGGTTTTTCGCTCCAATAGTATAAAAATGTAAATGGCAACCACGTGGACCTTTCGGACGAGTGGTACCAGTATATCCCATTTTACCAATCTCATCGCCCACTATAACATTCTCTCCTACAGTAACAGAAATCTTTGATAAATGGCAATAACGAGTGATTATTCCTCTTGAATGTTCTATATCAATACCATTGCCACACCGCGCTCCTCGATAACCTGCTATAATAACCTTCCCCCTAGTTGGCGCCACAATTAAAGTACCAGGCTCGTTAGCAATGTCAACCGCCTCATAGCCACCATGCATTCTAACTGTCCGTGTAATTATTCCCTGAGTAGGAGATATAAAAGGACCAAAATCAGGTAAATTAGTAGCCTTTACAGAATAAACTTTATTTTTGGGCATTATCCCGTCAGGAATAACCATGAAGTCTCCCTTAAAAATATCTCCATTTTTGGGAAGTTCGTTAAATTCAATAATTTTTTCAGTGTTTGCCTTATATTTTTTGGCAATCTCACTTACTGTTTCTCTAGATTGGACAAGATGGATTAAACCGGAAACCGGTAAAATTAACAATCTCTGACCAATTTTCGGTTTTGAATTCTTTCCCAAATTATTCGCCCACAAAATTGTGTTTTCAGAAACACCAAATTTCTTTGCTATTATTGAAAAAGTATTATCTCCTTCTTGAACAATATATTCTATAGGTTCATTTCTTTCTTCTACATCTACGTCGCTAACAGCGCCGTAAATTCTTGGCGAAATTATAAAAGGCGAAGAGAAATTTTTTAAAGTATTTTCTTGAACCAAATTTAAAGAAAGAGTTTCTATCTTAAAGGCCTCTTTGCCAGACAAACAGAGTTTATCAATTTTATTAAAAACAACCGAACAAGGACTTTCTTTTTTTTGAGAAGTTATAAAAGAAAAACCAAAAAGAAGCAAAACAACTATTGCTCCCAAAAAAAGAGGGTTTTTCAAAACAGCAAATAAATTGAATTTCTTAAAACTCATCTTATTATCTTCATTAAAAGGTATTTTAAACAACAAGTCAAGGGGTTTCAAGAAATAAATAGAAATTTGTAGAAATTAATGGAAATTCATAGAAATTTATTCAACTCTTCTACGTGAGGTAAGCCCTGAATCCAAAATTTAGAATTAAAAATAAAAAGCGAAGAATTGTTCTCCGCTTTTTAAGTTGGCTTTAAGAGATTTCCTTGAAATTCCCCTAAATTTTCTCTGAATTCATTTCAATTCATAGTATTTTACCAGAATGCCAATAGTTTAAGAGTGTAAGTATCAAAGAAACTGTGGCAACGGTTAAAACAGTGAACCATTTACATTTAGCCGCTCTTCTAAGGAATATACAGCCCAGGAGAACTAAACCATACCCCCATGCAAAAAAAGGTAACACAGAACCATAGCCTGGGGCTGTACACAATGATGCGAAGATCATGCCAATAATAACTAAACATACTGCCAATTCCCGGAACCCTGCCATATTCTCGGCATTTTCCTTATAATCAGCACACTCTCCACAAAGACCATAGCCGTCCGCTGTTGTATAAACTGCATCCCTATCAGGGTGATAATAACATTTCATTTTTTCGCCTCCTTTTCGGCTTATTTACTTTCCATTTTTAATTTTCAACGAACTTATTGATTCTCAATAAATCAAAAGAATTATACCAGAAAAATAAAAAAATGTCAAAAAAATGGGAAGTAAAATTATCAGAGGACTGTTCTCTGACAACTTTATACCTCTAATTATGTTATAATAAGTTTGATGAACTTTTCAAAAAATTTTATTAAAAATTTGTTAAAAAAATATAAAATCAAGCCCTCAAAATGCCTGGGTCAAAATTTTTTAATTGATAAAATCGTTTTAAGAAAAATTTTAAAAGCGGCTAACCTCTCAAAAAATGACATTATTTTAGAGATAGGGCCGGGAATTGGAAATTTAACAGTTGAATTGGCAAAAAGAGTAAAAAAAGTAATTGCCGTAGAAAAAGACAAAAAAATGATAGAGGTTTTAAAAGACAATTTAAAAAACTTTAAAAATGTTAAAATAATTCAAGGCGACATATTAAAATCTAATATCCAATATCCAATATCTAATATCCAATACAAAGTGGTTGCCAATTTGCCCTACTACATTGTCTCGCCGATTATTAGAAAATTTCTTGAATCTAAAAATCCTCCAAAAGAAATGCTCTTAATGGTTCAAAAAGAAGTGGCTCAAAGAATCACAGTTTCTGAAAAAATGAATTTATTGGCAGTTTCAGTTCAGTTTTACGCCGAGTCAGAAATTATAAGCTATGTCTCAAAAAAATCTTTTTGGCCTTCGCCAAAAGTAGATAGCGCTATAATAAAAATAGCTCCATTTCCGTATAAATCAACTTTAATCCGTATAAATCCACGTCTATTCTTTAGAGTTCTTAGGGCTGGATTTTCTCATCCGAGGAAAAAAGCGTTGCGGAATCTTGAAAAAGAGTTAAAATTAAACAAAGAAAAGCTTGAAAAAATATTTTTGAAAAATAAAATAGATTTTAATTCAAGGGCTGAGAATTTAACTCTTAAAAATTGGCTCTGCCTTGCCAAAGCGCTTAAAGGGTGTTAAAATAGTAATGAGAATATATGTTAAATAAAATTAAAAAATTTTTAAAAAAGACTGGTTCAAATAAAGGATTTGCTCTCATGGGAACAATTCTCATATTAACAGCAGTCTCAACTCTTATTGGGACTTTAGCGGTAGCAGGTGTAGGAGGAGCTAAAGATATGACTAATGCGGTTCTGGGTGGTATTTTTAATTTTTTCGTTATTATAACTAACGCCCTTCTTGAGTTTACGTCTAATTTCTTTATGGCGGTTTTTGGAAATGAAAAAATGAAAGTGATTATAGGAAATATGGAAGGGAAATTTAAAGAAATATGGAGAGTTTTTCGTGATATTGGCAATATGTTTATCGCTTTAGGTTTTGTAATTTGCGGGATTGGAACAGCTTTAAGAATTAAAGAATATGAAGCTAAAAAAATGATAATTCCTTTGCTTTTAATTGCCATTTTTATGAATTTTACTTATCATCCCCTATGGACAATTGTTAGGGCTTCTGAAAGCATAACAGGAGCTTTAGCAACAGCAGCCGGAGCAGGTACAATTAATCCAGTTATACATATAAGTAATATATGGGCAGGGGCAGCAAGTATGAGAACATTTGATTTTTTAGTAAGAAATTCAATGCTTCTTTTTATTTCGATAATGTGGAGTATGCTTTATTTTACTTTTGCTATGCTCTTTATTATAAGATATTCTGCTTTTGGTTTTTTAATTGTAGTAGCTCCTTTAGCTTTTGCTTGTTTAGCTCTTGGTTTCACCCAAGATATTTGGAAAAAGTGGTTTTCCCAATTTATGACCTGGTGTTTGATGGGAATATTTTTAGCCGGCGCTGTCTATATATCCAACCAATTTTACTCAATCGTCAGAACCATTAATCTAGGACTCCCTGCTGATTTAGCTAATTTTGATACAGTTATTAAAGACCTTTTCCCTTTAAGCGCTCTTATAATAGGTTTCTATTTATCGGGAGCAGGAAGTTTGGTCGGAGCAAAAATGATTACTAGCGGAGTTGTAGGCATAGGAGTAGCAACAGCTGGAATGGCAGCCGGTGGACTTGCTAAAGCAGGAGGCGGTATAGCAGGAGCTACAGGAGCTGCAGGAAGTAAACTGTCTGGAGTAGGTGGAGCAACAGGAGCTATAGCAAGAGGAGCAGGGTTTAAGCCGTCTGGGAAAGCTCCAGGAGGCGCTTTAGCAGGAGCGCCCGGAGGAGTGAAGGGGGCAGGAACAGCAACAGCAGAGAAATCAAAACCAACACTCTTTGACGCATCAGGTCGTCCAATAACACCATCAGCGTCTCCAGAAGGTTCAACGCCGTCTCCAGAAGGTTCAACGCCGTCTCCAAAGGGTTTAATCTCTGCTATGAAGAGAGCGGGAACGAAAGCGGGGAGAAGAATCCGGCATCCAGGAAAAACTTTTACAGCTATCTCTCGAGCCGCAGGAGGCCCAGCAAAAGGAGGAAAAGCAGTAGCCACAGGTCTTGGTGTATCAGCAGCAAATATAATTGCTGGAACAGCAAGAATAATTACTCCAGTAGCAAAAATAGGCACTAATGTAGGTAAAAGCGCATTACGCGAATTAAGCAGTCAGATTGTAGGAGCAGGAAAAGGAGTGCCTGGTTTAGGCGGAAAATCATAAACTAAAATTTTTTCTATTATGATACAAGAAGACTCTACAGTTAAAAAAATAGTCCAAAAAGTTTTAAAAGAAGTTCCACGCGACCTTTTGGAGCTTTTTTATTCTGAAGAACTCCCCCAAAAAATAGCTGATATTTGTTCAAATTGCGGAATAGAGGATGAAAAAATCCTTCAGAATGTTGGGGCTCAAATTGGAAAAATCCTTTTTGGAAAATTGTCCCCAGAAAAATTTTTGGACGCTTTGAAAAAAGAAACTGATATCCCTTCAATCACGGCAATTAAAGTTTTTCAAGAAATTGACGAACAAATTTTCTCTTCTGTCAGAGAAAGTTTAGACAAGCTTTATAAAAAAGAATCTCTTGGCAATAAAACGTCAGAAGAAGAAATAGAGAAACTAGTTGTAAAAGAAGAACTAAAAGAGGAAGAAAAATCACCTACTTCAAAAGAAGCTGACGCTTACCAAGAACCAATTGAATAAATTTTATGCGACAATATTCTGTACCTCAGTTTATTGAAAGAGAAGCAAAATTTGCTGTTTTTTTAACGTTTAAGCAATTCATTTACCTCTTTCTTGTTGGAATTTTAGGTTATCTGCTTTTTAAAATGTTTGCTTTTGGGACTGCTGTAATTATTTTTTTCTTAACAGGAGGGCCTATATTAGTTTTTGCTTTCATCAGGATTGAAGACCAGCCATTATCTACTTTGTTAATGAATTATTTAGGTTTTATGAAAGGAGGAAAAAAATATACCTGGAAGAAAAAAGAGGCAATATATCCTAAAAAAATTATTAAAAAGAAAAAGCTTGAAATTAAAGAAGAAGAACCCTCATTAAAAATTGCCGCGAAAAGCGAGCTCAAAAAATTAAGAACCAAAGTAGAGCTAAAAATGAGGTAAAGTGTTTTGTCTAAAAATTCGAGGCATTAGCCAAAGAATTTTTAGAAACAAAACCTTTACCGAGCACATAAAACGTTATGTGCTCGGTATAAGCCAAAGCACACAAATTGTAATTTGTGTGCTCGGTCGAGCACTAAAATTACAATTTTAGTGCTCTGAAATCTGTAACCCTCCACAATTTTGCTTCGCAAATTTGGGCGGGAACATCTTCTAATATGCAAGAATCATCCACCCAAGAGTTTTTAGAAATAGATGACATTAGAGAGGGAGTACTTCTCTTGAAAAACCAAGAACTAAGAGGAGTTTTAATGATTTCCTCTTTAAATTTTGCCTTAAAATCAGAAGAGGAAAAAGAAGGAATAATTTCCGCTTTTCAAAGCTTTTTAAATATCTTAGATTTTTCCTGTCAAATTGTCGTCCAATCAAGAAAATTAAATATTACCTCTTATTTAGACGGATTATCAAATTTAGAAAAAAAACAAAAGACTGAACTCTTAAAAATCCAAGCAGCTGAATATAGAAATTTTATTAAAAATTTAGTTGAAAAATCAACAATTATGGCAAAATCCTTCTTTTTGGTAGTGCCCTATAGATTAGCCGAGTTGATTGGACTTAAGGCAGTGACAAGAGGAGGTTTTTTCCAATTTAGCGGAGAACAAAAAAAAATTTCTCTAACTGACGAAGAGTTTCAAAGATGCAAATCACAGCTTTGGTCAAGAATGGAATATGTAGCAGCCGGCTTGCGAAGATGTGAGTTAGAAGCTGTCCCTCTAAATACATCCGAATTAATTGAGCTTTTCTGGAGCTGGCATCATCCCGAAGAAGCCGAAATTGGTTATTTCCCGGAGATATTGCCAGAATTACTTAAATAAAAAATATGTCTTTTTTAGAAAAATTTTTTCCAAAACCAAAGGAAGAAGTTGAAGAAAAAATATTTGAACAAGAAGTAATTGAAGTCAAAGATATTATTGCTCCCCCCTTTGTCAATGTTAATCAAAATTTTATAAAATTAGGTAACCTCTTTGCAAAAACTTTCTTCATTTTCTCTTATCCTAGATATTTGGCTACCGGCTGGATGTCGCCGGTAATTAATTTAGATATCCCGGAAGATATTTCTTTTTTTATTCATCCGATTGACTCAACTCTTATTGCGAAACAGTTGAGAAGAAAAATAACAGAAGTCTCGGCCGAAATTTTGGAAAGGGAAGAAAAAGGATTAATCCGAGACCCGGCCTTACAAAACGCCTACCAAAATATAGAAGACTTGAGAGATAAACTTCAAACCGCCCAATCAAAGGTTTTTCGCCTAGGATTGTATTTAACTATTTATGAAGAAACTGAAAAAGCTTTAAAGCAAACCGAACTTACTTTAAGATCAATTTTTGAATCCCGTTTAATTTATTTAAAACCATCCAACTTTCGTCAAAAACAAGGATTTAATTCCTGCTGCCCTTATGGATTAGACCTTTTAAAAAATACTACGCCTATGGATACCGAGGTTTTATCCACGTTTTTCCCTTTTGTTTCTTTTGATTTAAGTTCTAACGAAGGAATCTTATACGGAATAAACCGCCATAATAATTCTTTAATTTTGTTTGACAGATTTTCTTTGGAAAACGCGAACTCTTGCATATTCGCAAAAAGTGGGTCCGGGAAATCTTATTTTGTCAAATTGGAAATTTTGCGCTCGCTTATGACAGGAACTGACGTTATAACTATTGACCCTGAAAACGAGTATCAATTTTTATCAGAAGCAGTAGGAGGAGCCTATTTTAATATCTCTTTAGCCTCTCCCAGCCACATTAATCCTTTTGATTTACCGCCAGTTAGAGAAGACGAAAAACCAGAAGATGTTTTAAGGTCAAATATTATAAACTTGGTAGGCCTATTAAGAATTATGCTTAACGGCTTGACACCAGAAGAAGACGCTATCTGCGACATCGCCCTTACTGAAACTTATGCATCCAGAGATATCACTCCTGAAAGCGACCCTAAAACTTGGTTAGAACGCACTCCTACTTTATCAGATTTTGAAATTATTTTAGGAGGAATGAAAGGAGCAGAATCTTTATTAAAAAAAATAGGAAAATTCACCAAGGGAAGTTTTGCTAATTTTTTCAATCAGCCTTCAAATATTTCTCTAGAAAACCAATTTGTTGTTTTTGGAATAAGAGATATGGAGGAATCTTTGCGCCCTATCGCTCTTTACATAATAATGCGTTATATCTGGAACACAATTAGAGCAAAACTTAAAAAAAGAATTTTAATAATAGATGAGGCGTGGTGGATAATGCAATCAGAAAATGGAGCTTCATTTTTGTATGGGATTTGCAAGCGCTCTCGAAAATATTGGTTAGGGGTAACAACTATTACTCAGGACGTTAATGATTTTATGAAATCAGATTACGGCCAGCCAATAGTTAGTAATTCTTCACTATTGCTTTTAATGCGCCAGTCTCCGGCTACTGTCAATGTTGTCCAAAAAACTTTTAATTTAACTGACGCGGAAAAACAATTGTTATTAGCCAGCGGAATTGGTGAAGGAATTTTTATTGCCGGCAGAAAAAGAGTTGCTATCCAAGTAATAGCTTCTTATACTGAAGACCAATTTATTACCTCCTCCCCTGAAGAAGTAATAAAAATTAAAGAAGCAAAGAAGAAGCTGAAACGATAATAATAATAACTTTTAACTATGACAAAATTTAAAAAACTCATTATTTTTTCTTTAATTTTAGTAATGAGTTTTGTTTTTTTTGGAAGGATTTGCACTGCTAATGAAACTCCGGCAGCTAAAGCCTGGCCTGAAATTAAAAAGATTGTTGATGTAGGGACAGCAGTCGGAGTAAGTATCGCCTTTTTAGTTATTCTTATAGGCGCTGTTTGTTATATTTTGTCTTTAGGCGGAATTGAAGCAATTGCGACAACAAAATTGTTAGGAACGGGTAAAGACCAAATTAAGGCCGGCTTTACAGCTTTATTAATTTTAGCCACTTTTTATACATTAATGAGCATTATGAATCCTGGCTGGACAAGTTTTAGCAAATTAACAGGAATAACAATTGGAGAAGATGAGCCAAAAGAAGGAAAAAAAATAGAACCACCTCCAATCCCTACTCAAAAATACCAGGAAATTCCTTTAGGAACTATTGTTGAAAATGTTTTAGCTAAGGGTATTTATTGTTTTGAATTTGATAATCAGGGAGACATTATTGATTCTGACCCCAGCCCAGAATTTGACCCTTTAATAAATCACGACAGATTAGATTGTACTAAAAAAATAGTTGAAGCAATAAAAATCAAAAGCCATAAGCTTATCAGGTTAGTTATAGCTTACCAAGAACTTTTAGAAGAATGTAAATGCAATGGTACATGGATAGACGAAAAAACCGGCAAAGAGCATTACTATTGCGAGTGTATATGTGATGGAAAACCTTGCCTAGAACAATTTTGTATTTGCGAAGGTTCTTTAAAATATACAGGAAATCTTTCCTATAATCCTCAAAAAGAGAAACAACCTGCCGATCCTGATACTCCTTCTGAAGAAATGGTTGAAAAAAATTGTAAATTAAATTGTCCTTGTCCAAAAGAGCCAAAAAATCCAAAAGAGTCAGGAAAAGGGATTTGTAGAACTAATAAAGCAAAAAACTACTATGGACTTTGTCCTCCTGCAACTTTAGAAAAAATGAAAGATTTTTGGGAGAAAAAGCTTGAAAAAGAAAATCCCACAATAGTTTCTAATTTTTTAAATTATGACCGAGATTATTTTAAATGCTTAGAGGAAAAAAAATCAGCAAAAGATTGTAGCAACAAAGGTAAAAAAGTTGTTGACGAATATGAAAAATTAAAAATCCGTGACAAGCTTGGATATTTAAAAATAAAATTAGAAGAAGTAATAAATGATTTAGAAAAAGATAAAAAAAGTTTAGAATCGGCAACAAAAATAATAGAAGAGGATTATTTAGTGGAACCCTATGTTGAATTCGTAAAAATAGCAGAAGAAGTTAGTAAAACAGAAGGAAAAATAGAAATAGAAAAGTTTGAAATTGATGGCAAAAAAGTTTTATCTGACAGATATTGCAAGGGTTTTAATTATCTTGGATTGCATAAAAAATGCTTTGGAGATAAATCTTTAAAAGGATTTTTAAAAGAACTTTGGAACGATCTTTTCAAAATACTAATACCTAAAGACCGAGAAGAAAAAGAGGAAGAATATCTCTTTAAAACCCATTTAAACGCCTGCGCTGGCTCTTGTACTAGTTATTGCAGAGAAAATGCCAAACTGCCTTCTGGGAAAATATCAGCAAAAAAATATTTTGAATGTATCGAAAAAACTCTTCTCTGTGAATGTGCTTGCAGTAATGACATCAATGGTAAAATTGACACGCAATGTGAAATAGATTGTGAAAATTGTGAAAAAGATTGTAATACTAAATTTTCTTGGTGCAAACCGGAAGGTGAAAATAAAGAATATCCAAAATGTAAAGAGCAACGAAGTAGCTGTAATGGGGTTTGTGACGATAAAAAAATTGGATGTTATAAAGAATGTGAAGAATTATTTAAAGGAGATAAAACAGCTATAGACTATTGCAAGGAGGGATGGAAAAAACATTGGTGGAATAAAAGAAAATACGGCTGCGAGCAAGAATATGTTCTTTGCCAAAATTTTTGCGAAGAGCAAGAGAAAGACTGTGTTAGCGATTGTTATAACACCTACCTTTTCCCTTGTTATACAAAATGCTACGGACAGGGATGCCAGTTTTGTTCTGACCAACATGCCGGTTACAAAGAGTGTTCAATTAAAAGCTACTCTTGGTGGGAAAAACTTTTGAAAGAAAACTGGTGGGATAACTTAATAACTGGAATAACTAAAATAACAACTCCAGTTTGCAGTAAAAACGAATATTCTTCCTATGATTTCTTTGATTGGTGGAAAGGAAGAGGATGTATTGTAAACCCTCTTTGTTTTAGAGGGAAAGGATATGGTGAAATTTATTCCTATGCTGGAATAGAAGATTATCATCAAGCCTTTAAATGCCCCACCTGCTCAGATTGTCCTGAATGTCCCTGTTTAACTTGTTCGGGACAATGCGGTGAATACGCTTATGATACTGACCCTTTAACTTTTTATTCAAAAAAAGGAGAAACAGAAGAAATCTATCCGGGACCTTTAAAAAATGAAAAATACGATTGCGATAGAATAGAAGACATCCCTGTCGGCAGATTGGTTGATGGAATAATAAAACCCTCCGGTAATAAACCAGGATTTATTGAAATGCTCACAAGCTTATTGGAAAAAACAAAAAAAACTATTGAAGTAGAATTTAAAATAATAGATACTCTAAAACCGGAAAATTTTCAATGCGAAGGAAGGAAATTTTTCTCAGAAAAGGATCTTTTTGAAGAATTTATGAATACCTCTGTAGAAAAGATAACACCTGAATTATTAGATAAGCTAATTGGAGCATCGCTTGACAAAGATTCATCCGCAAGATGTGAAACTGACTGTTATTGCAAATTTGGCAAGGGTCGCTGGGAGTGTACAGGCGGGCATTGGGAAGAGGTGGAGACAGACGAAAAGGGAAATCCTATATATCAGTGGGTGTGTACCGAGAATACTTTTCAGGGTTGGCCATGTGCTTGTGATTTTAAACAATGTAAAGGAGACCTTAAAATAGAAAAAGAAATAAAGGCCCTGGAAAAAATCGTTGACATACTTGACTATTTCTCAAAAGAGTTTGAAGAGGGACAAATTTCCGGCAAAGAAACAATTGCCGGAAAAAGGTCAGAGCTTTTGAAGATGCTTACTTATTCAAGAAAGAAAATGAACGAATGCGCAGAGCTTTATGTTGGATTTAGAATCGGCACTGAAAATGAGGCCTCAAGAGGAGAATTGAAAGAAAACGTAAAACTCTTAAAATGCACTCGGGTTTTAGATGAATGTTTGCTAAAAGAATGCTATGGAGCTAAAGAAGAAGCATTTGAAAATCCAGATGAAACTGATGATTGGTTCTGCTGTAAAAAAAAGGAATGAAATAATAATTTATATATGAGAAAAAAAATATTACTTTTTTTACTTTTATTCTTATTGTTTTCAGCTAATGTTTGTTTGGCTGATGAAAAAACTGGAAAAACTGAAAAAATCGGACTTATTGAAGAAATCTATGGCTACATAATTAAAGTTGGAGCAGGATTAGCTCTTTTAGCTTTGATTTGGGGAGGAGTCAAGTTTCTTTTAGCTAGCGGAGACCCTAACTTAATAACCGAAGCTAAAGCTTGGTTAATAAGCGGCTTTACAGGACTAATTCTTATAGCAGCTGCCGGGACTCTTTATAAAGGAATTAGAGGAGAATTTCCTTCTTTTGAAATAAAATTTCCAGATGAGCTTCCTGAAATCAAAAAGGCTAAACAACCAGGCGTTTTTTTCTGCAGTACATCAAACTGCCCAACAATTTCAACGGAAGAAGGAGAAGAAATTCCTGACCCGGCGCTTTGCGAGGGTCCTTATATCTATAGCGTTCAGAATGTTCATGCCCAAATTAAATTAAAAACAAAATCAATTAGAGTGGTTGATGACATTGAAAATAAAAAAAAATACGGACTTATATTATTTGGAGACCCGGAATACAAAGGAAGTATCATAGGTAGTAATAAACTTTATAATTTTCAGATACAAAAGCATTATCCTTTAACAAATAATTGTATTAAATATGGTTTAATAAGCGATCTTGGTTCGGTCGCCATTTTGGGATATTGGGACGATACAACGGGTGAAAAACTTGGAGGAAGAGTAGATTTTCATCAATTTTCTTTATATGGAAAAGAAGGCGGCAAAGGGATTAATACGGTACAGGGCGCAAAAATAAAATCATTAACACCCTTCGCAAGAGAGTTAGGAGTTATGGCGGTCGAATATAAAGATACTGACTTGAACATTACGGTAAGAAAAAAAATAAGCAAGTGCACGCCAAAAGGATCTAAAAAACCATGCTTATACAAAAAACCCTATGAGGAGGGCTATCATTGCCTTGATGCAATTACAATTATCGGCAATTATGCTGTTTTACTTGAGAATATACTTGATGCAGGAGGAGCGGGGAAAACGACTTTAACAAGCGAACTTTTTTTCCCAAGAGGCCCAATAAGTTTATCAAGTCTGCAGCTATGGGCAAACAAAGTACCAAACTACGTTACAATATATCCTTATGAGACAAAATAAAATATGCGAAAAGTTTATCTAAAACTCTTATTAGCACTTATTCTTTTATTCTTGTTGCTTCCAGCTAATATTTGTTTCGCAGCTGAATTTAAAGAAATCAAAAAGATATATGGTTATCTAATTGGAGTTGGAGCAGGGTTAGCTCTTTTAGCTGTAATCTGGGGAGGAATTCGTCTTTTAATGTCAAGAGGAGACAAAAATGCAATAGTGGAAGCCAAAAAATGGTTAATATCAGGCTTTACAGGATTGCTTATTATAGGAGGAGCCGGGGCTATTTATAAGAGTATTAGTGGAGAATTTCCTTCTTTTGAAATAAAATTTCCAGAGACTCTTAAAGAAATTCCTGAAGCTCCGCTTGGACCAGGTGTTTATTTTTATACCGGCCCTAATTGTAAAAATAAAAAAATCAAAGAACAGTCCGAAGAACAATCATTTAAAATTATAAATGGTAAAGAAAAAGAATATGCAGTAGTTATAAAAAACAAAGAAGGGAAATGCAGTAAAGTTTATTCTAAAGCTGTTTGCCATACCGTAAATTTTGAAATAAAATCTCCTCAAACTTTCCAATTAAACCTTGGAAAGGAAGCTGAAAAAATACTTGCGGGGACTGAAGTAGTGTTCTATAGAAGGCCTTATTTTTTAGGAAAGTATTATACTCTTTGCGAAGGATTAACTGGCTGGGGAAAAATGAATATAAGCGATATAGAGCCTTTAAAAGAAAAAAATCTTGCTGATTTTAAAATCAACGAAGAACCTTGCGGGTCTCTCTACAGCTCAAATATTTCTTGTTTGGGTTCATTGAAAATTAAAGGTCCTTATGCCGTTGTTCTCTATAACGAAAAAGGGCATTGTGAAATATATACTCCTCAATCCGGAGGAAGTCTCGTAGGAAGTTTCAAAGAAAGCCGGCCAAATCTAAAACTTCAAAAAACCTTTTCTAGAAGTAAACCTTTAAAAATAACAATTATTCCTATTAAATTTTAAATAATGAGAGTAAAAAAAATTTTAAATTTATTTATCTTTTCAGTTATTCTTTTGATTGTTTTGCCTTTTTTTTCTCTTAGTAAAGACATCGAAAAGCCAAAAATTGACGCTCCGCCTTGGGAATATCTTTATTATTTTTATAAAGTGTTTATAGGTTTAGCAGTGATAGCAACGCTCATGGGATTAATTTTAGCGGGGGTAAATTTTCTTACTTCTGTCGGAGAGCCTGGGAGACTGTCTGATGCCAAAGACCAGGCCATAAAAGCTCTTTTAGGATTGTTTATTGTAATTTTCATACCAACTATTTTCAGTATTATCACTAACGACCATAATTTTAAAATAACAAACATCTTTAAACCTATTTCTTTTCCTGTAAAGATAAAAATTGATGATATTTCATTATCTAAAACTCCAGGCGTTTACGTCACAACTACTGACGGGAAAATACATTATCTACTTCAAAGTTGCAGCCAGCTCCCGTTGGAATTAAATGGAAAAATCGAGAAAGTAGAAGTTGTGGAAGAAGTCTTAAAAACAGAGGTTGTTGCCTCTTGGGGAGTAATTTTATTTGAGGAGCCAAATTTCAAAGGCTATTGCCTATCGCTCTCTAATGGACCCTCAACTTTTGCTCCATTTGGCTCTTCTATTTTAATTTATAGAAAAAATCTTAGCAAGGATTCTAATAAAGGCACAGTTACTTTTTACCGAAAAGCTTTTTATAACGAAAAAGGAGGCACATATAAAAAAAACGGAGTAACTGGCTGGGAAAAATTAGAAGGATGGAAGTTTGACGGGAAAAATGGAGTTGGTGCTCCCGAAGATGAAAAAAAATGTATAGAATGGAAAAATAATGGAAGCTGTAAGACACTGGAAAATCCCACTTTAAAAGAAACCACTTCAATTAAAATTGAAGGAAACCTTTCAGTGCTTTTGGCGGGTAGAGAAAAAAAAGGAAAAATCAGAGGCCCTTATTGCCAGCTTTTTTACGATAAAGGAGGAAGTTATAGCGTAGCTAATTTAAAAAATGAATATATTAGAGCTAAAGATAGAGAACCTTCTTGGATGAAAATTTTGCCGGGAACGCCTTAATTTTGAGCAGCTCCAAAACTTAGAACTGCCTAAGATTTGGGTTTTATTACTACTTTTCTTTCTGGCTCCTGTCCTATGCTAAAAGATTCAACATCGTCTCTCTCGGCTACCTCTAAATGAATAATTCTTCTTTCAAACGGGGTCATTGGAAATAACTCTTTTTCTTTTTTTGTTAAAACTGCTTCGTCGGCTAAATTTCTTGCTAACCCTTTTAAATAATCAATTTTTTTCTCTTTGTAGCCGTCTATGTCAAGGTCTAAGTAAAAAGCTTCTTTGATTTCTTCCATCAAGAGCTTCTTCAAAATGTGTTGAAGAGAAAACAAAGTTTTTCCTTTTTCTCCAATTAAAATTTGGGGATTTTCTGATTTTAAAGCCAAAGATAAAACATTTTCTTTAAAATCAGTTTTTTCTATTTCAATTTCCTCTTCCATTTTCTCAAAAAAATTCTTCACAATCTCTTCTATTTTTTTAAAGTTTTGGTTGTTAGGCATATTTATTTGTTTACCTGTTCAAATTTTGCCGAAGACAAGACTTGTGACGGATTAACGTCATGCTTTCTTCCAATTAAATAATGCTGGGAAATAGTAAATAAAGAAGCGGTTATAAGGTAGAGAGAAAGCGCCGAAGGAAGTCTTGAAATAATTAAAACCATTAAAATCGGGAAAAAATAAATCATTTGTTTTTGAAACATTGAAAGAAAATCAGGAACATCTTTCTTTGTTTCTGGAGAACTTTTTGGAGCCATTTTTTTGGCTTGTAAAAATTGCAAAGCGCCGACTAAAATTGCCAAAATTAAATTTGGCTTTGCCAAATCAACTAACCCTAGAAAGGTAGAATTTAATACTCCGGGGTTTGAAACAAAAGAATATAAATTTGTTAACGCTTCGGGTTGGAAAGTCCCCCAAAAAACCCGATAAAGAGCAATTAAAATAGGCAGTTGAATCAAAAGGGGTAAGACCCCTGAAAAAGGATTAATTTTTTCTTTTCTATAAAGCTCCAGCATTTTTTGAGCTTGCTCTTGTTTATCTTTATATTTTTTTTGGATTTCTTGAATTTTGGGTTGAATTTCTTTAAGGGCTTTTTGAGACTTCAAGGATTTAATTGAGACAGGATATAAAATCAAATGAACAATTATAGTTAAAATAATTATTGAGAGCCCAAAATCATGAAAAGGTAAAAACAAATAGATTAAAATCAAAAGATTAAAAAGAGGTTGATAAAAGATTGTATTAAAAATACTAACTATGAAGTTCATTGTAATTTAAATATTTTAGCTTTTTTAAAAATTTTCTGCATCATCTCTTTTATTTCCTGAAAATCCTTTTCTCCAATCCCGGGTTTTGTTAAAAAAACAATATCAAATCCCGGCTCAATTTTACTTAAATAAAATTTCATTATTTCTCTTAACCTCCTTTTTATTTTATTTCTTTGGACAGCTTTTCTGGAAATTTTTTTACTCACAACAAAGCCAATCCGACTTACTTTAAGCTCGTTCTTTTTTATTTTTAAAAACAAAAAATCTTCTCTAAAACCCTTGCCTTTTCTATAAACCTCTTCAAAGTCCTTTTTCTTTTTTAATCGATTTTCCTTAGAAAGCATATTATACTGTTAACTTCTTTCTCTTCTTTCTTCTTCGTCTCTGAAGAACTCTCTGACCTCCCTTTTTTGCTTGCCTTTTCAAAAAACCGTGGGTTTTTGCCCGTTTTCTTTTTTTTGGTTGATAAGTGATGGAGACCATATATTTAATACTACTTTTTTTAAAAAAAATATCAAGCGAAAAATAATAAATAAAAAGGAGAGATATAATATAATATCTCTCCTATTTATTAATTTTGAGCTTTATTTTTTATAATCAGCTCTCATATCTCGCGTATTAGCAGATGTTATCTTTTTATTAGCTAACGCGAAATTAAAATAGTTTTCCTTTTTTTAATTCCTTTAATTCTGCTTCAGTAATTTCGCCTATAACAACACAAACAATTGCAACAATTATTAAAATTATAGCTAAAGGGTCTCGTAAAATAGACTTTAGATTAAAACTATAACCAAATATTGTTTTTGATAAAGCAAAGATGCGAGCACTTGTAAGAACCATAATCGCAATAGCTATAGCCAGCCAACAATAAAATCTATTTTGCATCTTGTTTATTCTAGGTATCCAAGTCATACAACTAGGACACTTGAGCGCGTCATTATCCATTTCTTTAGAACAATAAGCACATTTCATTTTTCCACCTCCTTTTTAAAATTGTTAATTGTTAAAGAGACTAATTATTTATTTACCAAATTCTTAGAATAATGTCAAATAAGTTTTCCGCAGTTTATCCTCAATTTATTAACTAAAACCATGTTTTCTGTCTGGAAAGCGGTGTTGACATATATTAAAATAAAGAATAATCTTAAAATATAATTTTGGTGTTTTAAATTTTTAAGTTTTTAAAGTTTATGGAGAACAAATTTATGGAAAATAATAAATTATGGCAATCAGTTTTATCGCAAGTCCAATTTTGCATCTCTAAAGCCAATTTTGAAACCTGGTTTAAAAGCACTAAAATTGTTTCAGAAAAAAACGGAGCTGTTCTTGTCTCTGTCCCAAATTCTTTTTCAAAAGAATGGCTGGAAAATAAATACCATAAATTAATATTAAAAATCTTAAGAGATACTGACGGGAAAATAAAAGAAATAAAATACACAGTTGATGCTTCTAATTTAGAAATTGAAATTTCGAGAGCCCAAAAAATTAAAGATAAAATTTCTCCTCAATTAAAATTCAAAGAGTTTGAAGTTGATAAAAAAACTAATTTAAACCCAAGTTATACCTTTGATAATTTCGTGGTGAGCTCTTTTAACGAACTGGCAACAGCAGCAACCTTAGGGGTAACTAAAGCTCCGGGAACCGCTTATAACCCTCTTTTTATTTATGGAGGAGTAGGGCTGGGCAAAACACATCTCTTAGAAGCTGCCGGCAATAAAATAAGAGAAGATTTTCCTAAAAAAAAAATAGAATACATTCCTTCTGAAAAACTTATTTCGGAAATTATTAATTCAATTAAAAACCGTAACACTGAATCCTTAAGATTAAAACTTCAAAAGATTGATGTTTTAATTATAGACGACATCCAGTTTTTAGCTGGAAAAGAAAAAACTCAAGAAGAGTTTTTTTATATTTTCAATGATTTATATGAAAAAAATAAACAAATAATTCTTTCTTCAGACAGACCTCCAAAAGCAATCCCGTCTCTTGAAGAGAGGTTAAGGTCGCGGTTTGAAGGAGGAATGATGGCTGATATAGGCCTCCCTGATTATGAAACAAGACTAGCAATTTTAAAAGTTAAAGAACAAGAAAAAAACGTTCAAATTCCAGAAGAAATCTTAAAATATATCGCTTCAAATATTACTAAAAATATTCGCGAACTAGAAGGAGCTTTAACACAAATAATTATTTACCAAAAAGTTAACGGTAAATCTTTAAATATAGAAACTATAAAATCTCTTCTAAAAAATTTAGTTATTTCTCCTTCTCAAATTACTACACAAAAAAGGATAATTAAAGTAGTAGCCGGATTTTATGATTTAACTGAAAAAGATATCTTTGATAAAACAAGAAAAAAAGAAATTGTCAAACCTCGTCAAATTGCAATGTATTTACTAAGAACTGAATTAAAAAATTCCTTTCCTTCAATAGGGAGAAAATTTAACAATAAAGACCACACTACCGTAATTTACGCTTATAATAAAATTTTATCTGAGCTTAAAAAAGACAGTAAATTAATTGAGGAAATAGAGTTGATAAAGCATAGAGTTTATAGTGGATAATAAAATAAAAGAAAATTAGTCCACGATTTATAAATAGCTTTTCCTAAAATTATAAACTATTTATCAACGCTAAAACTATAATAAAACAAAAGGTTTATGGATAAAATTTAACCTATAATCTTCCTACAACAACAACTAATAATTATTATATATAGTTGTTGTTATTAAAACTTATGAAATTTGAAATTTTAAAAGATAATTTAAAAAATATATTAAATATAGTAGAAAAAGCGGTTGGGAAAAATTTAACATTGCCAATTTTAAACGATGTTTTAATAGAAACAGAGGAAAATTTTGTAAAATTTTCCTGTACAGATTTAGAGATTGTAATAATTTCTAAATCTTTGGCTATAATAAAAGAAAAAGGTAAAATAGTTGTATCTTTAAAATTACTTTTAGATTTTATATCTTTACTCCCTAATAAAAAAATAATTTTTTCTTTAAAAGAGAATAATTTATTTATAGAATGTGAAAATTTTAAGAGTCGAATTCAAGTCCATAACCCTGAAGATTTTCCAGTTATACCTAAGGTAAAAACCACTGAGTTTATCGAAATTCAAAATAAAGTTTTTTGTGAAGGAGTTTCTCAGGTAGTTGAAATTACATCGAGTTCTCAAATAAAACCAGAGTTATCAGGTGTTTATCTTTCATTTTCTAATGATCTTTTAAAAATAGTTGGGACTGATAGTTTTAGATTAGCAGAGAAAAAAATTGAATTAGAAAATAAAATTGAAAAACCTTTTAATTTTATTCTTCCCTCAAAAACAACCCGGGAATTAGTAAATATCTTAAAAGATAAAGAGGGAAAGATTAAAATTTTCCCCTCTTCTAATCTTGTCTTTTTTGAGTTTTCTCCTAAAGGAATTTCTCCTTTTGTAAAAATTTTTTCAAAGGTAATAGAAGGAGAATATCCTGACTACCAAGAGATTATTCCCAAGTCGTGTAAGACAAAGATTATTTTTAAAAAAGACGACTTTTTAAATCATATAAAAACAGCTTCTTTGTTTTCAGGGAGAATAAATGAAATTAACTTAAAAGTTCAACCTAAAGAAAATAAAGTTTTTATTTCTGCTAAATCTCCAGAAATAGGCGAAACAGAGTCTTCTATTTTTGCAAAAATAGAGG
>Ga0307928_10000307_pt1 | contig 36612 bp, 70 predicted proteins | sample AceLakmetagen232_FD_201815 | JGI IMG/M metagenome (GOLD analysis project Ga0307928, IMG submission 201815) | Saline water microbial communities from Ace Lake, Antarctica - #232 | ecosystem: Environmental > Aquatic > Non-marine Saline and Alkaline > Saline | place: Antarctica: Ace Lake... | reverse complement strand
GGCAGCGATCCAGGCTTCAGAGTTTAGGTAGGACATAAGGTGGGGGGGGGGAGGCGCTGAGATTTGGGAGGGGTGAGGAGGACCCAAGGCTCCATTTTCTCGCCAACAATGAGGAGTCTGCCATCACGGTATTGCTTGGCAATGACGACATTGAAGGACTTGTTGTCCATGGCGAGGTCTAGGCCGGAGACATAGTAGTAGCCGCGGATTCTATAGAAGGGCCAGGAACGGAATTGGTTGAAGGTTGTCTCGAGAGTTCGTTTCATTAGGTGTTCTCCCTGACCAGGGGAAAAGCTTGGAGCCGGAGATAGGTCGGGTCCCCGGCTCCACTCACAGTGCCTACGCGAGTTTAATCCACCGGAAAGACTATACAACGGATAGCACCTAAATGTCAACAGGGGGGTGTGCTGTCCGGAAGCAATCCGGAATACACATAAGCGGCACATAGAGAAAGCTGGGTTGCCGTCCGCATTTGAGAGATCGGGAATTCGGAAGGGATTATAAGTGAGAAGGGGCTCTTCTCCCCCAGGATGGAACCCCTTCTCCTGCCGTACTTGGAGGCCAAACACAATTATAGAGTGTAGGTAAAAGTTGCAGAAAACAACAGTAGGAGAGTGTTTCAGTTATGCCTTTCGGTTGAATTGAGTTCTTGCCCAGCTCTACACTAGAGGCGTTGCAGGGATCTGGAGTCCAGGAGGGACAGATTATGACTATGCTGACCGACAACAAAGGACATCTCTTCGGCCCCAAGCATATTGAAAATAAGATTCGAGCCATAGGTCTTGCTGCCGGATCTGTTGTCACGGCTGGATTTACTGGATGGCTTGAGTAGGGAGGACCATGAGAACTGAACTAGACAAACTCATCGCAGCAGCAGAACTAACAGTCGACGTTTCAACAAGAGATGAGTTTGGTCCTAGCGGTGGAGTCAAAGGAGGAAGTCCAGCTGGAATAAACCCTGGCCTTTCTGGCGCTGGAGCCGTCGCTCTTGCTGTGGCTGCTGTAGCAAGCGGACTTGATGCTGATGAAACTCTGAGTATCATGCCAGCTCTCCAAGCAAGGGAAATGGGGCGCCTCTTTCTAGACATTCAGACCCTCACTAACACCTCTCTGCCACCAGGATGTAATGAGATTCGCGAGCTATTAAGACGACTGGAAATAATGGCAGGAAAATTGAGTGGAGATGGCAAGGGCTTCTTGCAGCAGGAGGCGATGGATGTCATGCAATTACGAATGCTGTCGGATTCCAGAAAGACACTATTGGCCCTATCACGGGCAAATGGTTGCAATCTGACCGGAGGGAGTTAAGGAGAATTATGCGTACAGAACTGGATAAACTCATCACCTCAGCAGAAGCGAGTATTGGACAAAGTGCCAAAACGGCAGAGGGGAATCAACTCCCTAGCCAGGATCTTAACACTGCAGAAGAAAAACCCTCCGCTTCAAACGAGGTAGTAAGCCTCGATAAGTGGCATGCGCGGATCAAGCAAGTTGCGGATGCATTCCAGCAGTCTGCGATCAATGGCATCATGGAGCTCGTAAGCTCGCCGAAGACACAAAAGGAGCTTGATGACTCTGTGAAAAAGGGCTTTGCTGCTTTCTGTATCAATCACCTGAAGACAGTCATTGCAATGCCTGAAACATACGGCGATTAAAACAAAGGAGTGGCAACATGAAGACAGGACTCGACAAACTCATCAAGGCCTCTGAAGCAACAAGGGTTTCTGAGTACGACTACGGTATTGGCCCTGGAGAACTCCGCAGTTACGGCGATGTGATGGGACCAGATCTGAGCGGCAATGCTATTGATGTGCTGAATCGTGGAGCAGGGAATCTTCTTCAAAAGTTGCACTCTTATGTCAATAACAAAATATCCGCGAATGCTGCAATACGATTTAGCAAATGGGCCTCTCTCCCAAACATTGCAGCCTTGTTCGAAATCTTGTCCAGCACAACTAGCACTCAGATAGCCGCTGAGACTGCCTACGATATTCTCGCTCGCCTTCCGAGCTACAGTGATGTAGTAGACAAGGAATGGACGGCAACAATTCGTCAGATTATGACCGAAAAGATTGAGGAGATTAATCAGGGGCGAGCAACAAGACAAGCAAATTCTGGATACTAATCGGAGGAAGGAATGAGAACAGAACTAGACGAACTGATTGAAGAACAACGGGTTGAGGCGCAGGCTGGAGTGCGCATCAAAGCACAGGTCGGAGCTATGCTGACTGTAGCAGAGAGGGTCCTGGTCGGAGCGGGCGCTGTCGGGTGCATGGCCTTGATCGCGTATTACACATACCGCGGAAGTGATGGAGCGGCTGCTGATGTCCAAAGATTTAAGGACAAGTACTTTGGGTCCTTCTCAAGCTCTCCTTATGTATCTGGAGACGCAGCCCTTAGCCTTGCCACCGAAACAGACATCTCCTCGATGTCTCCCGATGAGATTAAGAAAATCTCTGACAACTTTGCTCAAGGACAATCGTTTACAGATGTTGGTGTTGGGCCCGATCTATTTGTTAATGAGTTTGGATTTAGCGCTCAGCAGTCGTTCGGTTCGACAAGGACTTCAGACGGTGAAGAAGTAGAAGATTGGGACGATTTTGAAGAGGGTTTCACGAGAGAACAGACCAGAAAAGGGAACGAGGAATCTGCGCCAGTTAGTGATATGACGGCTATTAACAAGGCGGTCAAGACTATTTCGAAGCGCTTATCACAGCTTCCGCCGAAAGATCGGTGCGCCTGGCTTAATGATCAGCTTAAACAAATCGAAGGCAATAGGAACAGCCTCAGCCCAGCAGACCAAGCTCAAGGATTCCGTATTGGCCCCACAACGGGGGTCCCTTTTGAGCCCTGGATTCATGCCCTTCGCCTTCTCATTAGAATGAACTGTCCACAAGGCCCAGAGCGGACATCTGATCCGGCTCCGTTTTAAGGAGACTTATTGAAAACCAACCTTGACAGACTGATTGAAGATTTGAGAATCAGAGCTGCCTCCTTTTCAGCTATTGCTTCTACTCGCGATCAATTCGGACCCGCATCAGGAATATCTCATGGAGGATCTTCGTCACAAGGGAATCCTGGAGCTGGCTACGGAGCAGCCGGTGGTGTCGCTACAGGACTAGCAGCTCTCGCCCTGTCTCAGTATGGATCAAACCCTGAAGCGGTAGCTACATACGAAGGGGAGATGGAAAGTGCCCTTTATCAGGCGAAGCATCTATTGAACCCTAAGAACCAGAAGGGAAGAGATCACTGTGAGCGGATGACTCAAGTAATAACAATGCTCACGAATCTCGCTTACGGATACATGGGAGTCTTGAGCAGCAATAGGGTTCAGTTCTCCACCCAGCGTATAGAAATGGAAACGGCCAAATATCACAAGCTCGCAGCTGAGCTTCAAAATGCCATCAACATGTATTGTGGCGGAGGTCCTTTCCCAGGGCAGATACCACTCGCGATCTAGAACAAGGAGCAACATGAGAACTGAACTCGACAGACTAATTAGCGCATGCACCCTTCGGCAAGATTTTGATTCTCGCATTCAGGCGCAAGTCGGGATTGTCCTTTCTCGTTCTGTTGAGATCTTGATTGCTCTTGGTGTAGCTGGTTGCGCTGCCCTTGTTCTGTATTTCAATGCTATTGGGAAGCCTGACGCAGCTGGTAGCGTCCAGGCTTTCAAGGATTCATATTTTGGCAGTAATGGTGGCCCATATGTATCCGGAGATGCACACTTCAGCCAGGCGGTTGCAACTGACATTGCCGCGGTTGAATCTATGTCTCCAGAAATGATGAAGTCCATCTCTAATGGGATCACCGAGATGCCCTCATTCACTGATGTTTCTCCAACCAATTCGCTCGAGACTTTTGCTCCGACTACGGAACTCAGCGCCGTTGAGAAATTCGCGATTCTTCAAAACCGTACTCCTGGCGACATCAACAACTGGCTCAACAAAGCTCAGAACCGTTTGAATCTTTTCAACAAATTCAAAGGGCCGAAATTCAATCTCAGCCCAGAGAAACAAATCCTCCTCGGCCTGACAGGCAAAGCTCTCGCAAGAGCCAAGGATCTATTCAACACCTGCATGGATCAGTGGATGACAGTAAAAGAGTTTGCCTCTGCCTCGAATCTGAAGCCCTTGGTGACGTCTGCCGGCCAGGTGGCCCGAGGGTTGATCGACAAACTCATGATGTATGGAGACTCGATAATCCGCAGCGGGGAATCTCCTTCAGTTATTGAGTCTCAGCTCAGAGCCCTTTTGAAAACTGCGTCTGACGAGCTGCTCCGATTAAGCGCTACAGAGATCGATACCATTGACCCTCTTCTCAGAGGGCTCGAAAGCTATATCATCGAATTGGCTAAAGAATTGGCCGCAATGGCTGCCGGCAAAGGCCCTTTGTTCTAAACCGCACCACCTTGTCACCTCCATAGCAACATGCTAGACTAGATCCGCGGGGATGCACTAAGGAGGCGCCTGTGGAGGAAAAAAAGACACGTCGTACTACATACCTCTACGACAAACACATTGCAGCATTGAAAGTTTTGTCAGAGGCAACAGACACGTCATTACTCAGGTGCGTCGGTTGCGCTCTCGATGAATACCTGACGAAACATGGACTAATCACAGAACGCTTACTACCAGCGTTTGATCCTGAACAACTCGAAGAAGCTCTTAAGGGCAAGATCCCTTCAACGCCCAACAGGAGGAACTCATAATGAAGAGACACTCAATTCGTGCGACTGCATTGCTTCTCGCGCTAGCTATCCTTTTTGGATTGGCGGGGTGTGTAGAAGTGCCCTCTCCATTTGAGAACGATGATGATGCCAGCGTCTCTGCTGCTACAGTCGTGCTCATTAGCGATGGTGCGAAAATCTACGCCCCTCAAGTTAATCAAGGGCCATTTGGCTACGATGCAAATGTTCAGCCTGCAGCCCTGATACGGCTCGACTTCAATCCAGGGCGAGATCAGTACGGCAACAAAACTGGTCTTAGCGCATCAAGATTTGCCATTGATACCGTAACAGCGCAGTGCGATCTCAAAGCGTTGCCAGACACGATATTCGCAACAGATGACAACAATGAGAAAGTGTGGTTCCCCGCTTACACCGCGCCGATAGAGCCGATCAGCGGTATGCCCCTTCCGTATTATCCATTGCCTGGGTATCCCTGGGATTCTTGCCGTCCAGATAGCGTTCCCGGGATGGGAGCACAGGAAGCGACAATTACAGCAACAGCAAGAGCAGAGTGGATTGAAGTTGAATTCCGGCTCCCTGATAGAGATGTCCAATACAAGATAGATATTCCTGGCCAAACATGGACATCAGAAAGCACTATCCGCATAAAACTCGGCGCCGCAGGAACATACTACGTTCTTTGTTCTGAAGATTGTTATTACGAGGTCGAGGTGCTCGTCGACTGGTTCTTCATTGAGGCTCAATGGATTATCCAAGTAGGCCCGGAAGGAGTGTGCGGATGAAAAGGCTTCTCGTGATAGCCGTCCTGTTGTTGTCTTTGTTCGGATGCGGGAAAGAAGCCTGGATTGCCCCTGAGATTACTGCTATCAGGGCATACGATGCTCACGGATTATTCACTGTGAAGTTTGTCGCTTATTCTGATGCGTCTTTATTCGACTGGATTATTGACGGTGTTGCATATCAGGGACACACGGCCATTCATACATATAATGAGCCCGGTGACTACACAGTGGAACTGACAGTCTCGAATGCCCAGGGAGCCTCAACAACAGAGGTATTCCCCTTCACACTCTATTACAACCGCGTCTGTTTTTGGGACCCCATAGGAACTCCTCAGCTTCCAGGAGGAGCCTGGACCTGTACCTTTAGCGATGATCGCCCTGGCGATATGCGTATAATGGAGAATGAATAGATTCGGAGGATATGAACACAGTGGTTCCAATCGCTCTGATTCTCCCAGCAGCTTCTTGCAAAGCAATGAGGCTTCTATCAGGGCAAGGCAGAAGTGAAGTAGGAGGTAACGAAATGAAGAAGATGCTCTCAGTATTACTCGTAGCAGTTATGGTGATCACGATCGGCATGATTGCGCTCGCTGGTCCAACGATCCATGTCAAAGCCCTGTCCTATGGTCCTTATGAGATGGTGGCTCCCGGTGTTGGCCTCTACTACCTTGGCAACAGCGCTTTTGGCTTTGGCGCAGATTTGACGTTCGGTGGAGTCAGTTTCGCGGTTGAACCTGCGGAAGGTTGCGAAGATCCGACAGCCTGGGAAATGGGTATTCTTGGATTTGTAACAGTAGGCCCATTCTATGACATCGCCATCGGTGGATGCGATGCCGGCCCCTGTTCGACAGGAGCAATCCGTCTTGGTGTTGGCCTCGGGCTTCCCATGGTTTTCGCTTCTACTGACGGCGCCTCGATCCTTGCCATTGACTCGGCAGGCGTTGTTATCTCAGCTGCCTATGTTTGGGATAATGACGTTTTTGTCAAGGGCGAAGCTTTCTGGGATGGCATAGATGTTGGATACACAATTGGCCTACACGTAGATATGTTTAGTCTTGGAGACTGGATTCGCGGGAACGGAGACAGGGACCAAACGCTTGACGAACTACTGGGCAATTAACTAGCCGAGTAGGCCAGTAATTAAGCAAGAAAAAGAGGGCGTCGATTGAGAATCTGGCGCCCTCTTTCTTTATTGGTTAGTGTAGTTCTGAATACGGGATCGGAGTTTTGTCTCGCTTCGGATTTCCTGGAAGCGTTTCGTACTTCCACTCATCATCAGCAAGTCCAGCAATCCTTTCATAGTCAGATGCAGTCAGTACATTTTCTTGAGGTTGATCAATTTCAGGAATCTCTGTAGTGAACAAAGCTGTCTCAGTTCGTTGCTCGGCATCCAGCATCGCCTCAACCTCTTCAGCTAAGAGAAATGGCTCCACCAGCGTTTCAAAGGTTTCGATCTTGTCAATGATAGCCGGAGCCAGCATTGGAGCAGAGACTGCAAGTGCGGCTCTTAGATGTGGAGCATTCTCACCTTCGAGAAACGAACGGACGAGCCACGGAATTGCGAGCTTTGTGACAACCTCTCTCTCATGAGTCCCTTGTTCGAGATCAGAGATCAGCTTGTCTAGAATTCTGCTGCTATCCATTCTGCACACCTTCCTGAAAAAGATTGAAATTCGTTACGCCAGCTGCCCGTATCCTACAGCAAATCGATCGTGGAATGTGACTACCGGGGCAATGAGCGGGTCAATAATGCCAGTCCCGATTGTGCCAAGGAACTGTGACGTTGCATACGGAATCGAGGCGATCTCGTAAGAATTCGACCAAGAGGCCATCAGTCGACGATCAGCTGGGTCCTTGGGGAATCTTGCGGGAGGATTCGAAATGCCGATACGCCATGGCTTAGGCGTCAGTCGAGCCCTGAACGTGTTCTGCGATGCACACAGTCGCGCATATCGAGGATCAGCATTAAGGGAAGCCATGATGCCTTGAGCTTCTCTTGAGGCAGGTTCGTATGGTTTGCCCGTGAAGAGCAGCCGCACTCCCTGCTTTGTTGCATAGGCGCGAATGGAAAGGTTCGGTCGAGCCGATGCCCAGACGCGAACGTGATCCATGATCATGTTCTTCTCAATTGCGTCAACATCATGTCCTGAGTCGATGTCAACGAACATAGCGTTCACCGCGTTGAGAATCTTCGCGCCATAATGGTTTCGCGTTACAGCAGCAACAACACGGCCGCCAACGGCAATCTCACCGAAGATGACTTCTGGCTCAGGTCGGAAGCGGGGTTCGAGCTGGTGCATTGTGCTGACACCAGGAATACCCATAGAGGCAGCGATCTGTGCCGGGCCTTTCGACTTCGTTCCTTTCGAGGCTCCTTGATAGCGAGAACTATCGACATACCTCTTGTCTCGGACCCATTCACCATTGATCAGCTTGCCGGTAACGCCAGTGCTGCGCATGACCGAGCCAACCGGGTCCCGTTTCACGAAACGATTCGACGCCTTGTCGTAACGCATTTCGCCGACATTGAAACTGTTCGGTGTTTCATGCCCGACATCTCCAGGCTCGTACAAGGACGCTGCAGCCATCAATCTTTGAGCTGCATCATCCGTTCTTGCGTCAGCAATCTTCATTGCTTCAAAAGCACTTTCTGCAGAGGCGCCGATGCATTCCACTCGGAATTCTTTACCGTGAGCAGAGACAATGCGCTGTCCTTTCGCCCAGAATCGCGGCACAACAGATCCGCTGATTTGTGCGCCTTCTACTGTGTCGATCGATCTCCAGCTTTTGTGCTTCGCACCAGAGATCTCCGATAAACCATTCAGCAGTTTGTCCAGGTCAGACATTCCGCACCTCCGTTGGCTTTAGGTGGCCACCCATTTGATTCATCTTTTCAATATACATGCGTGATGTCTTCCGTTCCTTCTTTGCTTATTTCAGAAAGGACCGAATCCCTGAGAGCCTGTTTTGTTGGGCTATTAGCGCCAATCTCTTGAAGCCTTTTCAGCCTTTCAGAGGACGCTGAGAAGAATCCTTTTGCGCTATCGATCAGGTTTGGTATCGAATCCTGCAATGAGGGAGCACACAAGAATCTGTAATTCTTAATGAACTCAATCGCATCTCCGAACGAAAAGAATAACTGTTCACCCTCTATCTCTATCGGGATTTGAAACTCAGCTGCAGTGACCTCTTTCCCGGCGATCGACTTGTTCCCAAAGAGGAAATCGCTTCTTGTCCATGTGCGGATTGTTGCTATCTCTTCACTGCTGAATCCACGATTTGTGAGATTGTCAGTAATCGCGCTTATCCTGTGATTTACATCTCGATACGCGGGGCAAACTGTGTCTCTCTGAGTGAGAGAATATCCAGTCTTAGACATTGCTCTTCCGCCAGATGGATCGATCGAGTCTTGCATATCACTCATCGCGCTAAACGGGGAAAGAAGCCCTTCGAAATTCAAGGTGCTGTCAATGTACTCAAGTACGGTATTCCAGAATCCAGCACTCACTCGTTCACCAGAGAGCTGCGTGATCAATCCGTCGAGTTCTGTTTTTTTGGCGGGGACCTGCGTGTTGAGTTTTTCTCTGATTCTTGTTTCGATTTCATCCCATGGCAACATATCGGAAATTCTCCCTGTCAAAAGATCTGTCGCATGTCGCGACTCATAGCTTCCGCCCGTTAAAAGAGATTGGAGGTGCGTGCTGATTTCTGAGTGTGTTTCATCTGCCCAATCAGTTATAGCCTCTCTCTGTGCTTCATATAATGGCCCATAGTCTAACCCTCCTTCAGTGTACTCATCGAGAAGAACCCGGGGAAGACCAAAACTAATCATCCCCCAATTTAGCTTGTTTATGAAATCTTGTATAGCAGCATCAATAGTAGATGCCTCTGATATTAAACTGGTGTCGTTATATCCAGCAACCCCAACAAATGCGTATGCGGACTCAATAGCTGGCAATCCAGTCCTTAAGGGCACTGCCTCATCTGTCCCAACTGTTGCAACATGAACTCCGACTACTTCACCCCTTTCATTCACAATAGGGGCGCCAGAAAAACCCGGCCTCGCTATAGTAAGCCCGTCTGCTGCAAAATGCGGGGCAATAGCCTCATAGTTAGGAGTAACTTGGCCCTCGAATCTGTCCACTTCACCCCACTTCTGGCTAACGGCAATTCCTGGAGACATTTCGCTGGCAAGCGGTAATGGCCGCATGTTTCTCATAAGGGCGTCTGTTTCTGGAGTAGATTGAACTCTCACAATCGCCACATCGAATCCCATCCCGCCGACACCCTCATCATAGGGATGGAATATAATTTCTCCAGACAAAACGTCTCCGCTGGGGAGGGCGACATCGACTGCTTCTTGAAGCGCCCTATTTCGGCCCGTGACATGTCTCGCTGTGCCAAAGAAATATGATCCATCAGCTAATTTTCCGCCATACCAACCAGAGGCAGTTCCAACTTGAACCATTCCAGACGAAACACTCTTGAAGAATCTTTCACCGCTTTCTACAATCTCATCAAGAGAGGCACCGTCTGTTTCAATACCATAACTGCGCAGAAGCCTTTGGCGTGTTCTATCTGGGTAGTTCTCAACAATGTCCCATTCTTCATGGTTATTAACGAACTTGCCTACAAGGAAGGCAGGCCCTTTAGACATTGCGTCTCTTGCTTCACTGGATACTACCGAGCTTTCGAATCTCCAACCGCGCGGCTCTTTATAGAACATGCCGTATCCTATTAGTCTATCAAGGGCATCCTCATAGTTTGGGGGGCTAGACGCAGAGAGCCGCGCTATCATTCCATCTAGCTCTGTCTTCATCCGAGGCTCCTTTAGAGAGAGTTGATTGCCTTGATTGCTGCATCGATTTCATTAAGCACGGGCCCTATATCTTTCACGATCACCTTGCAGAGATTATGGAATGGAACGCCTAGAATTTGAGGGTCCCAGTTGACTCCAAGACGAGCCAGGTTGAACAGCTGGCTTGCCTCTCCAATCCCTTTTTTCAACAATTCGAGATGTGCGAGATTCGGCATCTCTGCATTCGCAATACGGTCAACGATAGAAAGCACGGATTTTGCATGTGTCCCCATCTTTGAAAGATGCTGCTGCGCAAATTCTGACAAATCTTGAAGCTTGTTTATATGCAGATCCCATCGCACAAGGAGATCTCTGACAATTCGCACCATTTTAGTTGCGAGCAATGCTGAAACCGAACGAATGGTCGTTATGAATTTGTCCCGTTTCGGACCCTGTCCATCTCCAGGAGGGGTCATCATTGACTTTGCTTTGTCTGATACATTATTTGCCCAGGAGACAATTTTCTTTGACCCTTCGTTCAATTCGAGAATGTCAGGGAATCCCATATCTGCGACTTCTACTATAGGCCCCATCTGCGTTTCCCCGAGAGTCGGAATTGTTATGAAGGGATCAATCACGGCGGAATCAAAGTCTGGAGCTGCGAGAGCTTCAGAGATCTCAGCTTCCTCTATCTGGCTGAAGTAGGCATCGCCAGACACCATTACCGGACCCGATCCAAAATGCTCATCGGCGAACGCTTTCACTTTGCTGGCAGCTCCTGTCTTACCTCGAGAGTTGAGGTACACGATCAACAGAGAAGTGCCAATAGCTCCGAGGGCAAGCAGTGCAGCTACAGTTGTGTCAACCGGCAAGATGCCAGTCTGGGCCTGAATGCGTACATCTTCCTGCAGCTCGTCAATCAGTTGGGATAGCCCTGTTCTCATGCTTCTCCTACGAACAACCGAATTTCTTCATAAGCTCATCAAGCGCGACAAGATACGCAACAGCATCGTGTCCGTATGTATTTCCTGTCGAGAGAGGGTGTATTGTTTTGGCTGGGAACACTCCAGGATTAACGCCGAAAGAACCATCTGGGTATTGATGATCAAGCCCCGGTTCTTCAAAATATGGATCGCGATTATCCATGACATCACTATATCTCTGCCGAAGGAATGCACATTTTTCTGACGGGCTCAGTCCAGAAAGCTCGTAGATAATAGCCCCTTTCGCCGAATTTACGTCTGCGCCTGAAGGGAGTGATGCAGGGTCAGCATCTTCAATAAACCGATTGACGCTTGGAGCAATACTCTCAAGCTCAGAGGGTGAAAGAACTGAACCAAGGGTCATACCAGTACCGATAATTGCAGCAACGGCAATCGCAGCAGCAGGGCTGATTCCTTGAAGCATTGTAAGAAATGCAGATCCCTGAGCTCCGGTTGGTGGAACCGTCCCAGTTAGATCCCATCCCTGTCCAAGATACGGGCCTCCACCTGAGCGGCCGGCGCCTGGATTGATAGAGGCAGGTGCCCCTCCACGAGATACTCTGCTTGCGGGACCGAGAGACTTCCTTGTGCTATCGATTTCGGAAAGCCCGGCTGCTTTTATCCTCAACCTGCGGATCAGTTTATCTAGCTCTGTCTTCATCATTCTCCTTGTTACGGTGACGGAATCTGGCCGGCTACTTTCACGATCTCAGCTGAAATCTTTTGAATCATCAGACCGCTATCAATTCCCCATTCTGCGAGGTCGCTGATAAAAGCCATTGTTTGCTCGGGAAGAGGAATGCTTGTGCCCTGCATCACGCGCCTAATGTTTGTAGCTCGATACGCTTCAGGATGCGCGTTGATGTATCTCACCAGCTTCGCAACAGCGCTTACAGTCTTGTTCAAAGCAGCATTGTATTGCACCGCTGTTTGAGCTGTCGGCGACCCGAAATTAATCAGATTCGTAATCGCTTCATCAATGACTCGGATCTCATTTCCAATACTCACGCACCATCGCTTTGCAGCAGGGACAATCTGTCGTTCGCTCATTTGATACGCTCTGCCAATGATTCGTGCGAGCTGATCGAACTTGGTCGCCACCGCAGATGTGCCTGCAGTGAGGATTACCTTCCAGCGACCTTCTGGAGGTTCGTTCTCTGGATCAATTCGATTCTTGTTCGCCTTGTCGGCATTGTCGGCAAAATGACTCAGCCTGTCATCCATCTTCGATTCATGGACTCCGAACAAAGGAGTACCTGCGACCCAGACCTCTTCCAAGTTCGTGAATCCGTCATCGAATGATTCAGTCCCAGTATTGGCCATATCATCCAGATTGATGTCGTAATCCCCAGCAAAGACATCAGCATTCGGTTGCCCGGCATCAGTGAAAGAAGCAGACTTTGCGAAATCATTCGCAATGGCAGCAATCTCTGACTGGCTCATCCCGGTTATCGCAGCTTCAGTAGACTGGCTAAATGCGACATCTCCAGAGACATACACAGATGAGCCACCGGACCCAAAATACCTGTCATAGAAATTCTGGATGTCAGAAGCGACTCCTGATTCTCCACGATATGTGTACCATGCAATAAGGGCCATGCATGTGGCTGCGCCCAATGCCATAAGCGTTCGCTCGACTAGAATCTCCGCTTGAGCCTGGATTCTTGTTCCGCCACCGAGCTCTATGATTAACCTGTCTAGATTTTTCATCGTGTTCCTCCAAGGGTATTAGCTACTTTGAGGCTTGTCCCATAAATGGACTTTGCCAGTCTACCCTGTGTCCATTAGAGGCTTCCCATTGCCTGTGCTCTACATCGGGGTAGTACTTCCCTTCAATCCCTCGTCGATCCATCTTGAAGCTGGTGTCTCCAAGGCCATTGAATTCTGGGACTCTCTTGGCTACATCTGCAAAAGATCGGCTGATTCCATGCGCCCGAGATAGCCCCGTAACAGCCATAATGAAGTTGTTCCTGCTGTATGATTTGGCTAAATCAAAGCTTCTTCCCAAGGCACTGATTGCCGATTCCATCGCCGGAGAGTTCGAAAAAGGGAATACGCGATATGCGTCTGCTAATTCTCTGAATGTCCCAGCTCTAGGATATTCAGAATATATGGATGATGGCCCTCCGGCCCCTTCTCCGACTGAATAAGCCTCCGCCGATTTGATGAGCCTGTCTAATTCAGTCCTTGCCATCATCTACTCCTTCTACATATTGTCTGCATACTCAGCCAGCAAATCTCCGTGGCATGCTTGTGGTGCGCAGTAACAACCGAGAACCTTCCCTTGCAGCTCCGGAACGATCGCATCCAGCAAGTCCTGTCTTGTATTCAGGTAGGCTTCGTATTTCTGAATCACGTCTTCACGAGTCCCGTCTTTCCCGATCACATAAGGATTTCCCCACTTGCTTCCGCGGCCAATATAGACATCAGCGCTGCCGCCGTTCTTGATATTCACCACAGTCGTCGTAGTGTTTCGTTCTCCATCCTTCGCAGGAACAAAGGTCGCTCTCTCTCCAACAGTATTACCGGATGGCCGAATCTGAAAAGCCTCTGGCAACACAACATTGCTCGGGCTATCCGCAAAGAATGGAGCCACCTCTTCTGCAGAGAATCCAGCCAGTCCAGTGCCAATAGGAGTAACTAAAAATGTGAGCCGTTGATGATTCTTCGCAAACTCGATGAACCTTTTCACCGCGGCTTCGACTTGCTCAAGCGATAGATTCCCACTGCCCAAATCTTTGGTTGGGATCGCATAGGCGTTCCCTTGCATCCCCTCTGCTTTGCCGTACTCAGCCCCGAAACCCATCGCTGTTTTAGCTGCACCTAATCCATGCCTACCTTCAGTGTTGCTTCCGAAAACGAAGACCTGGCCCTCTTCTAGTTTCGTAATGCTGACGGGCGTTACTCCAGGTGCATTCCTATCCGCTGCGATAAGAGCATCGCGGATCTCCATCAGGATTTTCCCGAGAATGTTTTCCCCCGTCCCAGAGCTCCCAGTCCCCCAGAAGTTATCCCAAGACGCAGTATGCGAAAGATCTGCTTCTCCTGTCGCCATGAGTTGACTCGCCATCGTTGGGTTTTGCGCGAACTTTGCTTCTAGGATTCGCTTCATAAGATCGACTTTGATTTCAGCCCAATCTCTACGAAGAGGAGCCTGCCTCCCAAGAGCCCTCGCAGCAGCAGGAGTCGGCGCATCAATGATCCGCTGACGCCATATCATGTCTGTTGTCTTGGATGCTTGAAACGCATGCTCAGCCGTCTTGTAGATATTGCCATCATTCCCAGTCATTAAGGAACTGGCAAAATTCGAAAGGTAAGCGGTGTCTCCAGACTTTGAATTAAATCCGATCTGAGGAAGAGCGCGAGTGCTGTCTGCTACTGCATCAAGAGGATTATTCGTCAAATGAAGTCTCGGGCGATAAGTCTTGAGCTCGTCATCCCAAACGAGATCCTTTCCCTGCCATCCAGCTTCATCAGTCTCAGCAGTGCGCTGATTCTCAAGATGCTCGTTCAGCATTGGAGCTATTGATTCAAGCTCATCATCTGAAAGCACGGACCCAAGAGCAAGAGCCGCGGCAACGGCAGAACCAACGGCAATGGCGATAGCTGGGTGCATCCCTTGCAACATCCCAATGAATGAATATGTAGCTGTTGTTTGGGGAAGGACGGTCCCTGTGAGATCCCATCCTTGGCCTAAATACGGGCCACCCCTTGAAACTCCTCCAACGCCACTACCTCTTCCTGCACCAGGATTAGTTGCGGTTGCCGTTCCTCCGCGGGAAACTCCAGCTGCAGGGCCAGCCTCATCTTTAGTCGCTACGTCTTCGGTGACAACAGATGTAGTAATTCGGAGATCTTTGATAAGACGATCAAGGCCGGTTCTCATATCACTCCAAGATTATTCTGCACCCAAGAGATGTTTGATCGTTCCCTGAATGAGGTTGGTGTATGCGAGCGGAGCGCCTTGAAGGAGATTCCTCCCCTCAGCTGCAAGCTCCGATGTTACGCCAACACGGGCCATGACTCTTTTGTACCAATTCGAGTATCGCTCGAAATTCCATCCGTTCGGGATGTCCAGGAATGGCTGAGTGCTGCTTGGTAGGTTCCGTACAGCATTGGGAATTACTGTCCCAGACTTCCATCCACCGTAACCGGCATCAAGCTCGGAGATTTGAGATGCTGTTTGAGAAGCAACAAGGTGCTCTGCTGCCGGCTCAATTCCTGCCTGCACTCTCTCATCACAACTTGGGCAACCGCCAAGGCCCTGAATCAAATTTCCTAGTGCTCCGGACTTAAACATTGTCGCTCCTTCCATGCTATTGGTTAGTAACCGCATCTAGTGTAGGGTTCGACTTCTGGTGTTTGCAACCACAATGCATAACTCAAACACGCTCCTGTTGTCGATTCTTCCCGTTTTTTCGATCAAGGCATTTCTTGCTCTTGTCTGCATCTTCTCCTCCCTGCATACTCTGTCTACACTACGTTGCTCCTTTTCAGGCAACGACCTCCTTAAAGTCCGGAGGGTGGTAGACTCAACGCTGCCATCCTCCGGTGTGTGCTTCTCGACTTTGATCCCCCCTCAAATTATGCTATACTGAGTGACTGGACACTGCCATACCACGGGTATCTCTCCGCCCATGAGGAGAGTGTGTCCAGTTATTCCGAGGTAGCTCAATGGTAGAGCGCCCGCCTGTTAAGCGGATGGTTGTTGGTCCGAGTCCAACTCTTGGAGCCACTACCGACTGTGATAGTCGCGAGGCTATCGGCACAAGAACACGGTTTATGTGCGGCAGACATCCAGGAGCAAGCTGTAAGAGGCGGCCAAGGATGATGACCGTGGGCCCAAGTCGGACTAATGAGGGGAGATACTTATGGATCAGGTTTCAGAACTATGGGCAGTGATCGGAGAAGATGGAAACGTGATGTGGAGTCGAGGTGGATCTAGCACCAAACCGAAACTCATGGTGTATCCATCGGAAAGCGCTGCAGAAAGAGCATTGAACAATTCTTGGATCAAGCAGATCATTCCAGATCGCAGCAAGGTTCAAGTCAAGAAGATTTGGGAGAGAAGTCTTAAATGGAACCTTCCGAACAGCAAAAGATGATAGAAGAATACCTTGAGTGGATGAAGTCGGAGGAAGGGAAAGAAGCAATCGAAGACCTCGTGCGCTTAAGACAATGATGATTGCATGCTGGACAGCGGGCTAAGCAGGACATGTCTGCGAGGCTGCACAGGAAAGCGTCTAACCGAGATAGTCCTCGGAATTGAATCCGGCGCCGCACTTCAAAGGTGTTTGTCTGGCATGCAAGGCTATACCCAACAGCACAAGATGATGGTTGCTGTGTTCGACGCAAAGACGCACAGCCTGTAGTTACAGGAGAGAGCAGAGAGAGCTCCTGGGGCACAAGTCAGGCCAACCATCAGTAACAACACACAGCTCTAAGGAGGCAGTGATGGAATCAAATCGGACGAGACTCGAAGAGATAGGCTCGCCAGATATTGCAACATGCGATCAGGTTAAAACAGAGAGAGACAAGACTGAAGTTGAAATAGCTCTCGAAGAGCTCGCAATTCGAATCTCCCAAGCGAACCAAATGCTCCTTACAATAAATGAGAGGCTCGTTCTCGTATTAGCCCCTCCTCGACCAGCAGAGCAGGCAGAAACAAAAGAAGCGAACCCTTGCAGCTGCCCACTCGCAGCAGAGATATGGGATCGTTCTCAGGAGATCAATCAGATGTCTTCGGAATACAAAGATATTCTCGATCGGCTCCAGCTATAAGGAGGACCAATGGACAGCTTCATTCAAACCAACTTCACAGTGAATCGTAAAGGTATTCAACTAGATGGGCACGTTGTCCACAATCCAGAGATGGCAGATTCATATTATGTTGTTGTGATTGTTGATGGCATGACTCAAGCCCTGACTGATGCGTTCTCCAAGGCCCTAACAGAGACACGCTGGAGGAAGGAGCCAAACCTTACTGTTGAGACTGATGACACTTATACCTTCACTCATCTACGTCGACGCAATCGCATCTGTTTCGTTGAAGACAGCATCGTCCAGTGCTTCCGGACTGTCTCCCATCTCGTCATGGCTCTAGAGAAATTCGATCCAGAGAAAGATGAATAGTTGCACGGCTGCAACCCGTGTACGGCAATCGCGGTGTGGGGTAGACACGCAGGCACATCTAGCAGGGGGTTTTCCCTTATGGTCCTTCCTCCTTCAACTTGCCAGCTGCCAGAGAGCTAGAAGAGAACGCAGCGTTATCGGACTAGTATCCGGTCGATTGCCGATTCAATATTCAAAGGAGGCGTTAAATGAAATACCTTGAAACAAAATTCAGGGTTGCTGCTAGTGGCGTGGAGATTTCTGGCCAAGTTAGTCAGTGTCCTGCTCCACTCGAAGAACTTCCTGAACGCCCGATGGCTGTTGAAAAATACAAGTCTTTCAGAATCACAGCAATTGTCGACGCTTCAACTCAAGAGGAGATCGATGTGTTTGCAAAAGTGATGAACGATCGGCGATGGGAACAACGAGCGCCTGATCAATCCCTAGATGAAGGGGATGATACTTGGGTGTTCACTCACTTGCGTCATCGCGCCCAATGGATCTGGAAAGTCACCAGCGCTGCTTGCGCATTCCTAGTTGTGGCAGAGATCACCTCAGTCCTCGATTCCTATGAGGCGCCAGATCTATGAAAGTGAAGGGCTACGCGATTGTCTGGAACTCGATTCGAAGAAACGGCACTGTCTTCACTAAGGACACAGTTTTCACAATGCCGCACGATATTGTCTGTGTCAGAGATGATCACGGCCTCCTAGTTGAACTCGAAGTCGATGAGATCACTGCACAAGAAATCCTCAAGGGAGGGTCTTCGTTACCAGGGCTCTCTATAAGGAGCGAGCATGAATAAGCGTGAGGCAAAGAGAAGAGTCTGCTCCTGCATCGCTGCAACCATTTACAACGATGTCGAGAATATCGGAGCTCTCTACCTCGGGCATAATGACATGCCTCAAGAGGATGTGCGTAGGATGGAGCTGATGGCATTAGAGCTCGCTGTCGAATTGAAGTACAGAAGCGAGCATCATCCTGTTGGCCAATCGATGTTCGGCAAGGCCCACCTTATGTCCTACCTAAACTCTGAAGCCTGGATCGCTGCCACCAACGCCAGACGCCCCTCTTCCCAATACATCTGGCTCGCTTCTTTCTGCGGCCAGTGTGGCAATATCGTCATCCCAAAAGCCCTCAATATCTTCTCCTTCCAGTCCCCCGATCCCAGACACCCCATCCTCCACGGCATCGTCTGCCCTTCCTGCAACTCCCACAACGTAATCGTGAATGGTTCTCTCAAGGGGAGAGCTACTTCTCTCAACTAGACAGGAGGCCCTCTATGTCCAAATGGCTTTGGTTCCTACTTCTCCTCGGTATCGCTGGCGCTGCCTACGGTATCTGGATCATGCTTCAAGTCCTCAATGCCTGGCACTGACCGTGAGTTACAAAAAAGAGACTGTTAAAAAAGATCCTGAGTTGCGCAGCAAGAAGTGGTGCTTCTGTGGTGGGCACAGTGCCAATGATCATAAAAAATGCAAACACCACCACTCCACAGCAAGGCGGCTCATGTTCAAAGCGAACAGACGGTTCAAATGCGCTCTAAGAATTCGCCTCTTTCTTGACCAAGAGCAACTGTGAGAATCTCTCACCTCAACCGCATCAAAGCCAAATCAGCCAGACGCGGCAAGTCCTGGTGCGATTCCTGTGACACAGCCCTCGTAGGCCCAGGATCAAGATGCCCCAAATGCAGACACAAACAACTCCCTTCCCGAGACAAGAGGCAAACAGCTGACTGGATTCATACAATTCCACAGGAGCAACCATGAAGAAAAAGAACCGCCTCATGGCCAAACGCATCTTCGATCCCTCTCTCTCTCCCGATCAACGCTGCAAAGCCGGCGCTCGTTGGGGCCACTACCTCGGAGGCCACGTAGCTAGAAAGCTCAACCGAGATCTCCTCGCTCGCATTATTGAAACCTCAGACTTCCCCTCTCTCTTCCCTCTTAAAGCAATCGCTCCGGATGACAAAATCATCTTCCCAAAACGAAATGCTCAGGCGAAAATCGAGCCGCGTGTCCCAGACTGCTCAATTCGTCATTCTATTGGTCGTGTGGATTACGATGGGAACCCTGATTTCGTGTAGACCTCTGAATTCGTTCCAGAAAATGTCAATGCTCTCAGCTCCTTTTGCTGCTCAACAGGTATATTCGCACACTCAATCCCTACCGCTCGATTTATCTCATGGATCTCAACTTTCTGCAGCCTATTTCAGGGAAGATACCGACTAATCCTCTCCCTCTATTCCATCAATTATCCCACTCCCTTCACAGAAGCCCCTATCCATGCATATTAGCGCTCCGTTTCATCGTGGTTTTACGTGGCATTAAGCCGATGTCAGATAGGTGCTGTATGTCTACACCTTGTTGGAGGTTGAAACTGATTTATCAATGGAGGAGCGCCCAGCTCGAAGACGAGGATCGAGAAGAGACTGGGCGCCCTGGCTCTCTACTGGGTGATAAAGCCAGCAGTTCGTTCACTAGGACTCGAGTTTAATGAGGATTCCCATTTGAGTCAATGTCTGTTGGCGGAGTCTCCCAATCTTCTTCTGGCTCTGGCTCTTCGTCGTCTTCATTCGCATGGGGAACAGAGGGCGATTCGGGATGAATCAGGTTTCCCGGCCAAGCTGGCGTTATTTCTGGCAAGTTATTTGTCTCGCAGAATTGCTTGATCAATCTCGCTGGCAGGGCGCTATCATGACGAGCTCCGAGTGTCAGTGATTCTTCCCTTATCGTAAGCCATGCCATGAGTCCATAGACTGCCTCGCTTGCATTCATTCCATTTTCCATTCTGCCTCCTTGAGGATCTATCCGAGGGTTGATCATGTTGCCATACTCGTCCGCCGTGTATGCCTTTGTCACTTCTGGGGGGATCATGCCAATGCTTGTGATCTGAGGCTCAGTGAATCCATTGTCGACTAGCTCCTTCATCACCTCAGCTGTGAACGGCTGAATACCCTCGATTAATGTGATCGGTTTCTGTCCCGGGAATCGAGGCTGGTAATCTTCCGGTGCTGGCATGTTGCGTATGTCGGCTGACATTCGACCTCCTCAAGTCTCAAAGCCCGTGTCTCGTTGTGGCCCAGCGGAAATCTGGAGGTCATCGCTCCAACGAGCAAGCACGGGCACTGAATTGTACACATTTTGATGCTATCTGGAAGCGTAAACATTCTCTGCGTTCTAGAAACTCCCTGCTGAACCTTGTTTGCTGATGGTAGACTCCATGGGGGTGGTCGATGAATCCCAAATATACCGCGTACTCCGAGGTGACTAGTGAGCCATTTCAAGCATGTGTGTAGATCCTACCCCGTCGAAAAGCCGCCGGGTTCGAGCCTTACCGTCGCCGTGGTGGGGGAGGGAGAAAGAGGTGCTGTGTGCCGTCGACCTGGCTACGCGGGGGGAGAAGGGCAGGCAGGGCGGAGGTGGGGTGGGGGAGGAAGTCCGCAGGGCAGTCTGGCTCCCTGTGTTCTGTCTGGCATCGTTAAATCTCATCTTTTCGTCATTATAGCACGCTCAGCAAAATGGTCGCAGGCTCCTCATTTTGTTGGCATGCATAGGTATGACGAGATGAGATAGGCTTGTCTCGAGAACCAAATCATGCAGGAGGTCAGAGTAATGTCTCAGGTCACAGTAGTTCAACGTAAGAACACACCAGCTCTGGTGCGCGTGTTGGAAGACTCAGAAGCGAAGGTTCCATCTGGCACGATCATCAAGACAGCTGGAGGAACATACTGGCGCGCACGTGGGCTGCATTGGGCGAACACTCATCCTAAGCAGGCAGACAAGATGCGCGGTGGCTGGCAGTATCTCGGAAAGCCGGAGCTCGTGGTCGACCAGGTTGCTGAACCGACTTGGGACTTCCCGGCTCCACGCGAGTACGTCCGGGACACACGAGGCGAACTGATCCCCGTGCTGACAGACGACGAGCAGGCTGAGAGGGACGAGGCGCTCAATCCTGAGCACGTGTGGGAAGACGCCGACCTGCCCCTCCAAGGCGAGGATGGATGGTTCGTCGCACGGAAGAAGATCTTCAACCCAGCTCTCGTCCGCCTTGGAGATCTGCAGGGTCCGCGCAAGCCCCGCAAGCAAGGGGAGTTTGGCAGTCGTGACAGGAAGAAACAGAGTGAGTTCGCGATGGACTGGTTCAAGTCTCGCAAGTTCCCGTCTTCCATGATTGTCGAAGAGGATAATCAGCGGGTGCGAGCGGCTGCCATAAGGGAGAGCGTCAAGACCTTCCCGCTCACTCCAGAGGAACTGGCAGTTGTTCCGATGACTAGCAAGCTCTTCGGACGTAACCCCGCTTCAGCTGCAGCTACGCACTGGATGGTGTACTCAGCACTTGGGCATGACGGCCAAGGCGGAGACGGTGGCTTCAAGATAGAGGCGCTGGCGAACATCGTATAGCTACAATCAACACCGATCTGCCTGTTGAAATACAAAGGCAGGCAGATCATCTAAACCTGTCTGGTCAGCGATAGGCGCTGGCTCTCATACACACTAGGAGGTGTGTTCATGTTTAAGCGTGTAGCAGTACTCGCGGTCGCAGTAGCAATCCTGATGTCCGGTGCAGTCTTTGCACAAGGCGAAGCTCCTTCTATCTACAAGGCTCGTTCGCACGAGGACGTTGACTTCGGCCGCTGTCCGTATGCCCGTCTCATGGCCGACCCAATCCGTATCGCAGAGTTTGATGATAGGGAGAAGGGCCGTCCGGGTTTGTTCGACACCATCTTGGCCACCCGTATCTCGCCTGAGGGATACTTGGTTCGGCCGACCTCCATCACAATGGCTGACGTAGAGATGCTTGAGTGCTTCGTCAACCAGAATGATCTTGTTGGGCTTTGGCATCAGATCGACCTGTATGGTCCTATCACGACTGTCTACCAGCTGTCGGAGATCCGCACGGTGAGCTTGACTCGCCAGGGCAACGAGTATGATCCTGAACCACAGTGGACATTCTCGTCCCGTGAGATCCTCACCTTCCTCATGCTCTTCGACCTGGACATGGGCACCTATAACGGTGACTGGCCTGCACGGTTCTTCTAGTCCTAGCGGGGCTCCTTCTCCGGGGGGAGCCCCGTTCCCCGTCCCAGACAGGTTTCATCTGCGCAGAGATTCCTGTGACCGGGACGCGCTTAACCTCGGGGGGAGGGCTTCGGCTCTCCTCCGCTCCTTCTTTTTTCTCACAGGGGACCACCGATGGGAACCCTGACGGCGATAATAGGATGTCTGTTCACCCCTGCCTGTTGAGGGAAGAGATCGGTCTATGGCCAGAGCTACCCCCTCCCCCTACCCTATCCCCCTGCCAGTCCCCAACGACCAGGAAACCCTTATTTGAAGGGTGGTTCATCGTGAAAGACCCAAGGTCCACCGTCGCCCCTGTATTCCTGTAGGTTGGATAGCCCGACGGGGTGTGTAGCAGAAGAGCTGCCCCCACCCTCCCGGATAGAGGTATTGGTCCTTGATCTTTGTTCTGGATGCTGGGGAGCAAACCAAGGGGAGGGTAGCCGTCGCCTGTGAGAGGGGAGGAAGGCCAAACCAAGAGCCGCCCTCTTGAAAGAAGAAGAGGGCAGCTCAACCCTTACAGCATCTGAAGTAGAAGGTGATGGGTGGCTGATGGAAGCAGGACCTGGAGATAACGTGTTGCACACATAGGAGGCAGACATGGCTAGGGTATGGAGGATGACGAGCAAGCAGATAGTCGGCGTGGCGCAACGTGCGTATGCCCAGACAGGAGAAGCCTATCGAGTACGAGTGCGGTGGAGTGAGAAGCTTGGCCTGGAGCTGAAGCACAGATTCGCCTCTGTGACGGAAGCACGTGAGGTAGCCGATCGGGTAGCCAAGGCTGACGGTCTGACGATCGCTCTGTGGGAGAAGGACTTCTATCCGACGTCTGTATACGTTGTTGACTGCAGCACACCGAAGCCGGTCCCCGCGTAGTGGTGGGGAGGAGGGCGAGATCAAGAACAAGGCATCCCTGTACAGATGAGGCAGGGATGCTGACCCCACTAGATCAAGGGCAGTAGGAGGTTGAGATGGAGTTCAAGGTAGGGGACACGATAGGCAAGGAAGAGGAGAAGCTGCTGCGGGCGCATCTGCTGACTGATCAAGACGAGCTTGATGAAGCTGTCGAGCGAGATCATAGGGACGATGTTAATGAATGCATGGCTGAGATCCGTGCGTCACTCAAGCGGTGCGGTATCCGTAATGAATACACTGCGGATGTTCTGGGGAGTATGACGGACAAGCTAGAAGCGCAGCGAAAGTATTGTGAGGTAGAGGGGATTCCGCTGTTTGCACCGTCGGTGTGCTATACGTGTCGGCGGAGTTGGACGACGAAGCTATCTGGGGAGAGTCATGTTACTGGCTGTCCGCACTGTCACCGATCGTGGTGCGACTGATCAAGGGAGTAACCATGGAGAAGAAAGAGCTGACAAAGACACCCTTCGTCTACATTGGAAAGGGACAGGTTGACGATGGCCTTGGCGGATTCGAAGAGACTGGCGATCGGTATCAGGCTCAGTTCCCCATGATAGATGACGGCTGCCCGGGGAGTGATACGTTCTTCAGTGTTGTCATTGAGATCGTTGGGGATAACAAAGCTGTCGGTAACATTGCCATCATCTCATCCAACGGAGTGAACGTGTGGCCGCTGGGGGAATTCGAATGTGACAGTATCGAAGCTCTGACACGTGCGCTGTATGGTGCAGCGAGGCTTGTGACTATCAAGACGTTCGAACCGAAGATGTAGGGGAGGATGAGATGTCTAAACACATATCACTGTTCGGAACTGTCAGCTGGAGTGGCTATACAATCTGGGGCATGCGCGCCGATGGTACTAGCGATGAACTGTATGCTGCTGGCAATTCGCCTAGCTGCTCCACGACAATCCTCGATTACGATAATGCAGCTCGGCTGTCCTCTGAAACGCTGATTAAGTATTGCAACGTGTGCGGGAAAGAGATGGCAGAGGAACTGGGTATCGAATTCAAGGGCGTTGATGAGGTCGAGGAGGATTCCGATGACTGAAGTAGAAGTCGGGAAGGTGTACAAGGTCAACAACGCGTCGAAGTGGAAGATCCTATCCGTCGACGAAACAAGCGTGATTGCTTTCCCTTGGCCAACACGCTCTCGTGATCATGCAGAGATCCTGACTTACGGGGCTAAGTCGAACAACATCTTCGTGGAGGTGAAGACTCATGGTAATCAGCATTGAAGCAGTGTGCGAGCAGTACCACGTCTTCTTGTTCTGGTGCAACTATCTAATCAGCTTGGGACTCAAAGCTGGCTGGAGCGTGGAGAAGATAGACGCAGCTCTGGACGAAACGATCGATGGCTGGATTGCAGAGTACAAGCGAATCAAGAGCCAGGCCGCTTCCTAACAATAAGAAGGAAGCAGCCAAACACATTAAATCATTTGACTCTCACTAACACTCCTAGCGTGAACGCAGTTGGACGGGTTCCTGTACGAGCAGGAGCCCGTTCCTTTTTTCTTACCAAGGAGGTAATAAAAATGCCTGCACCACTTGACCTGAATCGAACAAAGCTAACGCTGGATGAAGGCCGACCTTACTTATTTGGAATAATTGATCTGACAAAGATCTGCTTAGATACACCCGCATCCGGAGGTGGGCCATTCTATCCGACAACGATTGTGATGGATCAACAAGCAGTGGCCGAGCGTATCGTGAGGCTTTGGAATGATGATGTCGATCGGCTGAACAAGGAGAACTCAAATGCCTAAGACAACCACAGCGAAAGGAACATTGATCCTGGACTTCTTCACGGACCCAGGACACGGATGGGTAGCGATACCCGAGAAGCTGATCAGGGAAACAGACGTTGTACTATCGACTTGCTCCTACGTTGGATTCGACCAACAGGGCGAACCCCTCATTTATTGTGAAGAAGATCGAGATGCGAATCTAGCTATCGCTGCACTGAAGAAGGCTGGCTTCGAGATTACGATCATCGACCACACCTCGAACTATGACAGCTTCATCCGAGCGTTGCCGCTGTACTATGATTCCCGATACAAAGGCTGGAGGTCGGAATGACTTACACACATACTCCCTTCAAGATAGTTGGCAGATCGGAGAATGATGGAGAGGCGTTCATCATCGAGAATGCAGATAGGACTGCATGCTGGACAACGTGTTCATATGATCTAGCCAAAGACGAAGACTTGGTGACCCAAGAGGATCGAGAGTTGGCTGAGTTCATCGTCAAGGCTTGCAATGAGCACGAGAAGCTTGTCGCTGTCTTGCGTGAGTTGATTCAGGATGTTGAATCCGTTGGGGTTCGCGAGGTTGTGCACGGGAGTATCGACTGGCCTGACCTCGTTATCACCTACAACAAGGCGAAGATGTTGCTCGATACTGAGGGGGCCGAATGATCCCCTACGGCTATCGTGCTTACACCGGCAAGGTGTTCACTCCAACACAGGTTGACCAATACAATCGGGTGCAGGCTCGCATCAATCAATACGCTGGCCGCATTGTTCCGGAGCATCTGCTCAACTCATCACACAAACTGTTCAGCATGTTCGCGGCGAGGGCAGCATGAATATGGCAGAGATAACCAGATGTGTCGTCTGTAGGAAGAATCTCAATCCTGACAGGAAACACGTTGACACCTGCGGGGAACGATGCTTCAAGAAGCTACTGGAACAGCAAAGGAGATCGCTATGAAACTGAGATCTAGGTTGCTCGCGCTACTGCGGGTTGTGTTCAAGGGAAGAAACTACGGATCGATCATCGGCAAGACGCAGCCAGGTAAGAACGAATTCTATCGCAAGGTGAATCTGCAGCAGGTCGGGGCGCTGAAGTTCTTCGGAGTCACTAGCCTTGAGATGCATTACAACCCAATCGAGTGGCTCGTTTGGTTCTCCGATCTCTTCGAGCTGGAGCCTAACTGGAAGACAGTGCTAAGATGGGTCCGCGAAGGAGACAATTCATGTCGAGGACAGTAGCAATGCTTGGAGCTCACAACACTGTGGGTCCTGCAATCGATGATGGGCCTGGGGAACAAATCGAACGATGTCCTCCAGAAGCTTGGATGATTCCATATGAATGTCGGAAGCAGGGTTGTGGCAATATCGCAAATCATGAGCGCTGCCTAGTAGATATGAAGGCAGCGCAAGAATCATAAATCACTGCAGTTCTCCAGGAGGAGATCATGGCTAAAGGAACACTCGAAGTATTTGGTGTCGGACGCATCACAGCACAGCCCGAGCTTGAAACACTTGAGGGCGGATCGCAAAAAGTCGACTTCAGGTTGGCAGTCAACGACGGCTACCGCAAGGCAGACGGAACGGACGTCGACCATACCACGTTCGCCGCGATCGTTGCGTGGGGCAAGCTGGCTGAGAACATCTGCACGTGGGTGGTGAAAGGGCAGGAGCTCGTTGTGCTTGGGACTCTCGTTCAGGATCAGTGGCAGAATGAACAGGGCGAGAACCGCTCGAAGATGTATATCAAGGCTCGATCGGTTCAGTTCGGTGCAAAGCCTGGTGACCGTAGTGGTGGAGAGGATCAGCAACAAGCACAGCCGGCAGCTCCAGCAGCACCACAGCAAGCCGCTCCAGTGGACGAAGTTCCCTTCTAGAAAGTAGCGATACCTCGGCACCAGGGGTGTGGGTTGGCCTATCCTTCCCACGCCCCGTTTTCTATTTAGGAGGCAGTTATGGATTTCATTCTGATGGCAGCGGAAACAGCAATCGACATTCTCAATCGAGAGAAGATGAAGCTTGGTGAAGGCGGAACGATCCTTCCCTGGCCAGTGAAGCAGGATCTTCTTCGCATCTTGCGCGACTCCGGTGTGGCGTGGATCTGCCCGGAAGGGAAGAACCTCCAGACTGTGAGCTATGACGAGATTGTGACAAGCGGATTTCCTTTCTGCGAGCACTGTGGAAAGGAAATGGAGCAATACACAAATGAATCGGAGGCGCCATGTATGGAATGAACTACGAGAAATTCCAAGAAGGTGATCGATTCTTTGAGGCGATGGCAGTCTCATCTGTAGTCTATCCCGGCATAGCAATCCGTGCCCTTGGCTGGGCAACAGAGCCTTGTCGTGGATTGGGCGCCGGCAATGATGGGCTCTCTTTTCGCAATGGCAGCATCGCGACAATCATGGTCGGAGATGATCGTGTGTTCTCCTCTGATCCTGGTGATCTGACAGTGCTTGCCCGAGCAGACTACTGCGGTGAGTGTGGCCAGGTCGGATGTCACTGTGATGGATACGATCGTGAGTAGCCACAAGCGCGATTCGAAACGTAGAAGGCTGAAGCTCAACCGAGAATCGGAGCTTGGCTACTGGGTGAGGCAGTGGATCAGGGCTGGAGAGAAACGGAAGGCCAGGAAGAAGAAACGGCAGGAGGAGAGCTAATGCCATTCATGACAGAAGCACAGCGCAATGAGCCACAGATGGATGATCCAGGGCCAGGCATTCGACGATGGCCGCGAGCAAAACCACGAGTCTTCAAGACGCTGCGAATGATCCATGCCGAAGCATTGGCACTGGACGCAGCGAGAAAACGCAGGGAGGCAGTGAAATGAAACACTCGCCGTTACCGTGGAAGGCATGCAAGACTCACGAAGACTGGGATGGCCCATACTTCGACATCGATCCAGAGGACGCAGATGGATACGCGGAGCGACCTCTCGTTCGAATCTGTTCGAGTGAAGGGATCGTCACAACGAACCACGACCTGTTCGAGTTCAAACCAGGGGATGCTGAGTTCATCGTTCACTGCTGTAACAACTATGTGTGGCTGGCTGACCTCATCAGGAAATCCCATGCCGCTCTCTTTGCCGCAGACGATCACTGCAACATCACTCCTGGAATACTCGAGGAGCTCGAAGCCGCAATGAGAATCGAGGAGACACCATGACAAGAACAACCCAAGGCTATTACGGGATGAGCCATAACCCGTGCGATGTCATCTGCTTCGATGTTGACAGAGGTGGCACGTGGTACGCAGTAGAGGGGAGCCAGAACGTGAACTTCACCTATGAGGAAGTCGGTCTGGGTGTCGACGTTGAAACGCTCAATGATGTCGACGCCTTCACTTGGCCGGATGGCATTCACTGTGAAGATGATCTTGAAGTAGCGGTGGAGGACTGATGTACACACAAAACATGACCGTGCGTGATTCGTTAGAGAAATGCATCGAGGGATGGCAAGAGGTCGCTGACTCCGAGTATCCACAGTACAAGGGTCCGATCCTCAATCAGTTCTTCAACCTGTGTCCTTGTTGCCAGTACTCGCTTTCCCAGCAGACTGGAGGAGAAATCGTCTTCTGCTCTCACTGTCCAATCCCTCATTGGAATCAGCGCACTCCCTGCACCAGCAGTGGATCTGAATACGGGCTTTGGCTCTGCGCAGCTGGAGAGGATGAGCACAAAGATGCTGCCCTTGGAATGGTGGCTATGGCCAAAGCAGCACTAGCCGCGCTCAACTTGGAGGAACCATGCCAAAGCTAATCGAGATCACACTGAAAGAATCGCGATCTGATCCGGACGAGATCGTTATGGCTACTGACAACTTTGCGGCGATTGCGCAGTTCTATGCAATCCCTCGACAGTTTGTTATGTTCCTTGGTCCCTGCGGTGACGACTGGCTTGCCTACACACAGATCAATAGGAATGAAGAGACTGGCGCTGATGAGCCTGGCGACCTGATCTACGTGAAGCAGCGTCCGGAAGTGGAGGAACCTAAAGAGATCGTCGACTGGCGCCTGCACACTCCGTTGCCTTGGAATGTTCAGAATTCGTCAAACACAGTAACCCCTGACATGCTTGTCGGTCCCGGTGGGAACACCATCGCTGAATGTATGGGCTATTCAGTCAAAGCCACTGACAAGGATCAGAAGAAGCAAGGCGGCAGAGAAGCCAACGCTCTATTCATCTGGCTCGCATGCACTTACTTCTACACGATGCAGAAAGCAATCTCTCGAGCCTCGACAGTTCTTCATTTCCCTCATGACTACAACTTCATTAAGGAAGCAGACGAGCTGATCGCAGTGCTCACTAATACCGGGTTTGACCAAGAGGAGGCCATCGATGTTTAGGATGGAGATCGAAGGTTCAGGCAATGCAGCATTCTCAGACGGGGGGAGGAAGTCAGAGCTCCTCCGCATGTTGAATGACACCATCAGGAAGGTTGAGGCCGGCTACGAAGACGGAGCGCTCATGGACATCAACGGAAACAAGTGCGGGGACTGGTGGTTCGATCCTAACAATCCGGACTCTGAGGATGATGACGAAGATGAAGAGAGCTAGAAATCAATCCGTCCTCTGAAAGCTGAGAGGACGGAATCTCTTTACACCACTGCAGGAGGTAGCAATGAAGATGAGAGAAGCCATCACTAAGAAGGAAATCTATGTGCTCGATTACAAATGGAATGGCCGGCCAGTCTTGCCAGACGAGGATCACTACGCATTCTCATTCAAGATACCGAAGGGCTCGAAGTGCATGCGCTGTGAGGACGAGAAAGAATTCGGCTTGTTCTTCCTGGAGCAATTCACTCCGGGGATGAAGGCAGACATCAAGCTGTTCCGACACCTCGAAGAAGATGGCTTCGCAATCGATGAAGAGAATCTCCTCGTCTTGAGAGATGGGGAGCCAGGCTTCGACGAGCCACTGGTTGCGCTGCTTGGTTACTTGGGCAAGAGCCTGAAGGATGACTGGAAGCTGCAACACGTGGCCGCCATGGCATACCCGAACCAATTCGAGCGTGGGTTCATCAAGATGCTGCGCGGCTGGCTAGAGTTTGCCGACCAGCACAAGAAGAATTCGGTGGCCGACATGACAGACGAGCGGCCAGAGATGAGCTTTGATAGCTACGGTGGTCCGCTCTGGGCACAGATTGGCTGGAACCTCAACTCGTTACTTTCTTGCGAGCTCGGATGCCGATTGGATATGGGGACCCTCTCTTCAATCCTCTACATGGCGCTCGAACGCGAAGGCTACAACATGGATGACATCTAGGAGGAAGCATGGCTGACTACTACACAAGCTATTCGTTCGAGGTTGAATTCGCTGATCCAATGGCGAGGCACTGGCTGATGACAAAACTGGAGCGTGGCCCCTTGGAGTTCTACAAGGACCGCGGCAATGAAGGGGAAGCTGAGTTCGCTCACGAGGAGTGGTGCTTCGAATGGAAGTTCACCAAGGCAACGACTCTATGGATTCATGACGGCGATGGCCAGTCGAACTTGGAATCGCTGGCAGATCTGTTGCTTGCCTACGTAAGAGAGAATGATCTCGACGAGGCAATCCTCTTCTCAGTTGCGTGGACTTGTGACAAACCGAGGCTGGATGGATTCGGTGGCTCAGCTTTGATGGTCACCAAGGATGGCGTCCAAGCTAAGGGTACGAATAACGTAATGAATCGCCTGGAGAAAGAACACAAAGATCCTCCCTCTCTGAAATGGGATAACGGCAATGACTACACGCTTGCAGAACACAATCACGCATGGCTAACCGTCGGCTGCTTCTCCCTGAATGTGAAGCACACTGCAACTCAAATCATCATGACTCTCTACCCAGTTGGTAAGGAGATGGATGATCCAATCATGGAATGGATTGAAGAGAAGGAGGAAACATGCCCCGTCCCGTCGTAGTAACCATGCACGAAATCATGAAGGAGCTCACCGTTGAGGAGCTGCGCGAGCTGCGCGATCTGCACAAGAAAACCATCTCCATTATCAAGCAACGCACGGCAATCGAAGACTCTCAAAAGATGCTCGACTTCTATCAGGGAGCCAACGTCATCATGACCGGAGACTCCAAGAAGGTTCCGAAGGGAGCGCCTGGAGTTATTGAGAAGATCAACCGCACGAGATGCAGCGTTGACTTCGGAAGCTATGGGCTCTGGACAGTCCCAGTTTCGATGATGGAGCTGGAGAAGGAGACAGCTGATGTCTGACAACAAGCAAGTTGGCAGAGCAACAGATGTCTGCCCTTACTGCTTCAAGCAAACTGTTGAAGGTGGCTTCCTCGAAGTCTTCCAGAATGATGAGGGAACAGGGGGAGTATCCCAGGATTGCTGGTGCCTCATATGCGAGAAGCACTGGACGGATTACTACGCTCATGTTCTCACACGAATAGAAAATCTAGTTCCCGCGAATCAGGAGGTGGCTATGTAGAAGACAGCTGTTGTCAGGTAGTTTGCAACCAGGCTAGGTGCTCCCGAATGTGGACGCACCTAGCTTCGTTAATTCATAGGAGAGTGATTGCGATGGGAGCTGCATATTGTGAAGAGATCTTGCTGGCAAAGCTGTCTGGAGAATCGTGGGGCATTTCAGAAATAGAAGAGAAGTTCTCAGAGATTCGAAGCCAGTGTCAATATAACAGCGGCCACGGAGGATACACCGGAACCTTTGCTGAAAAGAGCTTCGTTCATATTCACAAAGAAACTCTGGTGTCTGTTGAAGCTGCACAGAAGAAGGTGGAAGAGAACGACAAGTGGAATGACGCAGAAGCCTACAGGCTTCAAGATGGCCGCATCTACATCGGTGGCTGGTGTTCCTCATAGGAGGTTGACATGGAAGAGCTGCTCGGAGAGGTACTGAACTACATGGTCGGAGTCATCAAGGTTTGCCAGGGAGCCCACGGATTGATCCATCCCTCTGACTTGCCAGCGCCTTATGGAGTTGAGGGGAAAGTCAGACGAGCACTAGCAGCAAAGGAATTCGATGATGGCAAATACAAGAGACTCTTCCATGAAGCAGAGAAAGCTCTCGCATTCATGGAGCGAGTCGAAGCAAAGAACTGGGAAGACGGTGGAGCTGAGGCTCTTCCAGAAGTTGATCAATTCCGTCAAGTAATCAGGGGGAGGAAAGAAGATGAGTGAAAACCGAGACAAACTAGCCAGTGATCCGGCAGCGCCCGAGGGTTCGTATGAGAATCCAATCCGCTATGAAAGGATCGATAGCGATGATCCTGATCGGGAGGCTAAGCAAGCAGCTCAACGAGAGAAGTTCTCCAAGGATGCAAAGGCAGGGAACGTGCTTTGCCTCAGCGACTTGATGATCTCTCACGGAATGTAGGAGGGCAGCATGCCAAGACGGCCAGTGATTCAACAGCTGATGTGCCTGTCGTCCGGAACGATAGCGGGGATGACGAACCTCACTCGCTACGATGAGATTGAGAAGTTGCAGGGAGCCCTCGTCAACCAGGCGAGGAAATGGGTAGAGAACGGTGTCCTTGATGCGCACGATGAATAGCAGAAGGCTTGGAATCTGTTCAAGAGATTCCATGAGATGTTCGAAGACTTGAAGGAGCTGGAGAATGAAAAGCTACAAGGTCGAAGTGTTGGAAGTCCATATGTGTCATTACGAAGTGGATGCTGAGAGCGAGGCCGACGCGATCCAAGAAGCTCTCCATGGGGACCATGATGGCTATCTGGAATTCGAACGTATGCTTGAGAGCGACAACAACCCCAAAGCTTACGAGGTGAAAGATGAACGCAGCAACAATCAAACGAGCTGCCAGAAGCCTGGCGTTCCGGCGCCGACTAGCTGAGGGCATCGAACCGATCGAGCATGCTCTCATCCAAGAAATGAAGGAGCGCGATACCACCGGGCTCTCTGTCCCTGGGTACAAAGTCACAATCGACAATTACCAGATTGTTGTGACTCCAGTTGATGATGTGATCCCTGGTCAGCTGGAGCTTCCGATCAATGCAACCGAAGAGGAGATCGACAACTGGCTGGCGCTGCAAGATCCGGATCTCGAATGATCATCACCACCGACAGGATCTCCACCTTCCCGCACTTAGACGGGCAGCAAATCTACATGGGATTCCTCGCACCAGACTCAGAGGATCTCCTTCGAATGCACTACGGCCAGATAGACAAGGAGGAATTCAGGCGCCGATACTACAAGCATCTCACTGACTCAATCGAAACCCATCCAAAGGAGTGGATGGAACTTATCGAACAAGAATCAATCACATTGCTCTGCGACTGCGGATCGATGCAGGTGATGGCAGACCAGGAGGAGGCTGACAAAACTTGCCATCGGTTCATGTGTCAGGATTTTCTCGAGCAGCTGCTCATCTCAATGGGCAAAGCAGTCCTAGCAATCAAGGAGGCTGATCAAGTATGGGAACCCCCTCTACCAATCTACCAGGAGTTATTCGGGGAGAAGACATCGAAAGCGCCACGGTCTATACGGGAGGAATCAATCGCCCTAAAGGTCCTCAATCAGTCACCAGAATGGCGGTGACCGCCCATAGTGATGGCTCGGCCACGGCAGTATTCGAAGATGAACAGTGGCTAGTCCGTTGGACGAAACATGAAACTGCGAGGTACGAACTCTACATGAAGATGTCAGAATGGCTTGACATTCGAAAGAAGATTGAGACATTCAAACCGGCCAGAGATGGCATCAGTAGGGGCTTTGCGCCCACACCATAACCATGCAGGAGTCGCACTCTTCGGTTATTTGTATTATAGGTGTAGGTGCGCTACACTACGATCAACACATGAGAAGGAGGGAGTATGATAAACTCCACACAGATGAGGACTCTCACTGCTGAGAACGTATTCAATGACGTTGAGAACTTCCTGCAAGAAGAAGAGCGTCGAAAGACCGAAAGACATTACGCTTCATCCATCGCCGGCTGTCCGCGTCGAGCATGGTTTCGACTGAAGAACATTCCCGTCACTCACAAGATCACGCTGTCCGGATACTTCAAGATGAAGATGGGCAACATGATCGCCGACCAATGGGCTGGCTGGCTCGAAGGCATGGGACAGCTGCATCATCCAGATCTCAAGCCGATCATGCAGATCCTTGAGGCTGTCTGCCCTCAGATGCATAGCGATATTCTCACGGCTTCCCTGCGTGAAGAGCGACCCTATGACATTAATCGGTATGTGTTTCCTCGGACCCTTCTTGAGGTTCCCTTCCGGATGCAGATCCCAGGACTGACGTATGAAATCGGCGCCAGGGTCGACAACATCTATACTGGCAAGCACGAACCCATGCTGCCAAGGCTCGCTGAAACGAAGACGTCCCACTCCTTCCGAACAAAGATGATCGTCAACCAGGGATTCATTCCTCTTGACTATCTCCTGCAGCCTGGACTGTACGTTGAGCGGTATCCAGAGTTGCCAGCGGAGCTGCACTACTTTGACAGACAGTCAGGGTATCCGTATCGCTTCGGGCTGCAGAAGATTGATGGCCGGATGACAGTTCAGTACGGAGGCTTCGGCAAAAAAGGATTGCCTGTATCTGATTGGCTGAATGACATGGAGCTTATTGACTTTGTGACAGCAAGGCTCTGGTGGGTCGAGGGATTGCTAGAAATGGATGAACCTCCCGGGGAAATTGTCTGCGAAGAGATCGTGGTCGGCCGCAAGATGTCTGATCAAGACAAGAAGCATGGTGTCTTCCACAAGATCTACATTGCTGGCCTGGAGGATCACAAGACCTGGCTGCCTGACGAAGGCTACCACTCACTCTGTTATCCAGATGGCGATCCCATTGCCAAGAAGACAGCCAACAAGGTGAAGTACAACGGCGGCTTCTGTCCTTATTGCGGTCACCGCGGGCTGTGCTATGCAGAGATCGATCATCCGCTGATCAGTAACCAAGAAGTCTGGAAAGTAGGAACACAGCCACCGGAGGGATCATGAGCGATAGAGCATTAAGAATCCTAGCAGCTGAGTTTGAACATCAACACAAGGAGATCACGGAGCCTCTTGTCTATCCTCATGGTGGTAAGCGAATGTCTCGTAAAGAGATAGCTGCATTGCGTCTTCGCGGGTCGATCCTGTTTGATCTTGCGATGATATTCGCTCGTACTTCCAACAAATTAGAGGAGCTATCATGAGAGAGGCAGTGAGTTGGTTTGCTGAACAGATGGAGCGGAAGTTATCCGTTCACGATGATCGTTGTGGATGGAGCCCGGAGTGTTGCGACTATGACTTTCTTCTCAAACGTCTCCGCGAAGAACTTAATGAGTTTGAGGACATCTATTTTGGAGCTGTCATTAATCCTGAACATGGGCAATGCCAGCAGATCATCGATGAAGCAGCAGACGTAGCCAATTTCGCAATGATGTTAGCAGATCGAGCCAGGGAGAATATGCCTTCATCCAAGGAGGAACCATGCCAGTCCGAAAAGTAACCGTCGAAGACTTCGTCCCATTCCACGATGACTGTGAGGCGAATCAAGCAGAGGTAGTGTTCAGCTCAACTGAGGGCACGATCTCTGCAGCTGTCTTGGAAGACGGCGAGATGTTTGGCGTCAGCCTGAAGAAGCTGAGCAAGACAGAGATGGAGCTGGAATGTGCCTGCGCACAAGAAGAAGGCGTGTGTTCCCACGCAGCTCAGACCTTCTACGCCTACCTCCGACACTTGAAGGTGACACCAGCAGCAGCACCGTTGCCAGTCCAGCCTCCGGCAGCTGCAGCTCCTCCAGCAAAGCAGCCAGCGAGGAAAGCAGCGGCATCAGCCCCAGCAAGTCCTCAGCGCCCTGCCCGGTCCTTCTCGTTCACTGACGCGACTCGTGAAGAGTCTTGGCTGAAGATGGGCATCTATGGCCCCTCTGGCTCCGGCAAGACGATGTCTGCCCTCCGAACCGCTACAGGGATCATCGAGCGTGAGGGCGGCTTCATCGCAGTGATCGATACTGAATACGGATCTGCGTCGAAGTACGCCGATCGATTCAAGTTCAAACAGCTGTCGTTGCCGCATGATGCACCGCCTGAAGATACGATCCTCGCCATGGCTGCAGCAGAAGATGCCGGCGCCAAGGTGCTGATCATCGACTCAGCTTCGCATGAGTGGGAAGCGATCAAGGACTTCGTGTCCGACATCTCCAAGCGCACCCAGTATCGGAACAATTCGTTCGCAGCCTGGAAAGAAGGAACGCCAAAGCAGCAAGCTTTCATCATGGCCATCCTCGCCTTCCCTGGGCACGTCATCTGCACCATGCGCTCGAAGACCGAGTGGCTGGTGGAGAAGGACTCGAATGGCAAGACTCGCCCAGTGCGTGTCGGCCTCGCCCCGCAACAGGGGAAAGGAATCGAATACGAGTTCGATGTCCTCATGTTCCTCTCGACCGAGCACGTTGCAGAGATCGAGAAGGATAGGACCGGCAAGTTCCAGGATCAGGTCATTACCAAACCTTCGGAGACCTTCGGACATCAGATGTCTGAATGGCTAAGACCCTCAGCTGCAGTCGATCAGCCGGTGCAGGAAGAAGAAGAGATTGCTCAGGAGGTGGAGTAATG
>Ga0307928_10000304_pt1 | contig 36808 bp, 35 predicted proteins | sample AceLakmetagen232_FD_201815 | JGI IMG/M metagenome (GOLD analysis project Ga0307928, IMG submission 201815) | Saline water microbial communities from Ace Lake, Antarctica - #232 | ecosystem: Environmental > Aquatic > Non-marine Saline and Alkaline > Saline | place: Antarctica: Ace Lake... | reverse complement strand
GCCATGTTCGGAGCCGCCTTTTTACGAGCCCGAACCAGCGGACCCCTGAATAGACCGGATAAGCACGCCGCACGAATCATGCTCCTGGCCTGGTGGTGTCGGGTCGAACCGCATCTCCGGCCTCCTCGCTCGAGGCCGTCACTTATCATGCTCCACTGGCGGTAGCAAGAAGACGGGCGTAAATCACAACTCTACTTCGGTGTCCCCCACGGTGTCAGGCAGTCGTCACCGACACAGGTCCACGATCCACCGTAGAGAGGCCCATCGCCATAGGTCTTGACCAGATCCAGTCTATCCAGCGTCTTTCCCTGGTTCGCCAGCGCCGCACGCTGTGCTTCGGGATCGGACGAGAAACCAACAAATCTCTGGCCACCGCTCCACGGAACCGTGACCGCAGCGATGTGGCCGCCAGAGGACTGGGCGATCTGCTGCGCTACCAGCTTGACCTCGTTGGTGACGTGCGATCCGTCCTGGACCAGCGCACCCCACAGATCTGTCCCCTGGACATTGCTGGGCCTGACCCCGAACTTCGAAGAGAGAGTAGAAGCCGATTGCTGGACTGAGCTCATGGCTGAAGCCTCCTGTCCAGCAGAGCATAGCACGACGTCAGTCGTCACGACAGGGCATCACGTACGCGACGACCTCTCCCACGAGCCGACACTCGATAGGACAGCACGGGCCCAGGCTCACGAGAACACAAGCCCTGACCAAAAACGACAGCCTGCTGTCTACCAGGACTATGGACCCATCATCGCCCTGGAGAACAGAGCGCCCCGGGCTCCTGGTCCCGATCCAGCGCAGCGGCTGGGCACCATCGATAGTCTTGACCGTGGCCTCCAGTATTTCCGGATGTCGTCCCATCCAGACCGAGCTCGGATCGCCGTTGACCCAGAACCCGATCGGCCGAGGAGCGTCCGCCCTCACCAGAGCGATCCCGTTGGTACTCCAGCGGCGCTCACGCCAAGAGAACCAGCGGTCCTCGGTTGGTGGATCTTCGACGAACAATGGCCATGGGTCATGAGCGCTGACACCCGTCTCGTCGAGCTGCATGTCCGTATGGCTCGAGGCCGAGTCCCCGATCGGCCTGACCCTGAACGATGACTGCAGATTCGTGTCATCCATATGGACCTCGAACTCGTCGGCATACTTCTCCGCGTGCCTGGCTGCCATCTCCAGATCCCAGTCCTCAGGAACAGCTACGGACACCTTGTGGACGGCCCTTCCGGACCAGACCACCTCGACCTCGAGATCCACCGTCTTGTACGCTCGATCCATGTCTATCCAGGTAGCATACTCTACTGTCCGTGGCAATACCGAGAACGCGATGGAGGCGCGCCGGAGGATGAGATAGGATGGTGCCATGAGCCTCGCCGCCATCATCGCCACCAGCCCTGACGCCAGGTCCAGGAAAGCCGTCCTGAACCAGCTCAAGGCCAGGCTCGGACTGCACGAGAGGCGCGAGCCCGATTCTGTCGAGCTCATCGAGCGTGCCATGGCGCAAAACCAGGGCTACGAGCGGGAGATCAGCTGCTTGGTGCAGGCCATGCTTCACAGGGCGGAAGCCTCCGAAGGATCCTACGATCGCTGCATGATGGCATACGTGAATGGCGAGATCTGCGAGGTCAGCTCTGGCTGCTTCGACGGAGAGGTCCCAACAAGATGGGAGACAGGCCTCGAGTCGTTGATTCCATGGATGGTGGCCGACATCGTCAAGTGGGCGAAAGAATATCGACCAGCCGCCAGAAGATCAGCGATCGGAGGATGCTCACACAAGTTCTACGTAGACGATGACCACACCGCCACGGGCGCTGAGACCAACCTCTACCACGGGTGGGGGATGGTGCTCATCGATACCCCCATGGGGTGGAACGGCTTCTTCGCTATCCGAGACTGGCTCCGAGGGACCGGCACCGATCCCATGAGCCTGTTCCAAGACGGATGGAGCCTCGAATACGCCGAAGAGCAGGCGGCAGACTGGCACGAGAACATCGCCATCGCTTCCCGGATGGAGAGCCCTGTCAGCCTGACTGGAGAGGCCTACCCGGACAGGCTCCTCGAGTGGGACGACGGCTGGCACGTGGTCCAGCTGACAACTCCCGAGCACCTCAACGCAGAGGCGAGCTGGCTGGGTCACTGCATCGAGACCTACGAGCACGAACTGAACAACCCGAGAAAACGCTACCTGAGCCTGCGCAAACCGGACAGGACGCCGGTGATGACGGTCGAGCAGCGGCTGGACAGCTTCGTCTTCCTACCGGGGGTCGAACTGGTACGCACCTCTGGGGAACCAGCGTTCATCACTCCAGACCAGCGCAGGTCCCCAACCAGCCCAAATGGGCACTGGCAGGCGATGCTATGGACCGACACGCAAGCCAGAGGCAAGCGCAACATGCGCCTGCTCGGAAAGTACCAGGACAAGGCCCTTCGCATGCTGCTCGACCCACGACCGGACAGTGCGCTCGACCAGGACAGACCACGTCCGTACTCGACGATGGGTGAGGACGGGCTCGTCCTGCTACCTCCCGAGACTCTGCACGACATCTTGGTCCACCCACCGAAAACCCGCTTCCCGGTCTCCGCAAACTACCTGATGGAGCTCCAGATATACCACTACCTGCAGCTGTCGGAACCATGGGCAGAGTTCAGGATGCAGAACAACACCATCGACAAGATAGGCCTACGAATAGGCCCCATCACCCACTCTGGGAGCGGCTCCATCCCGCTGGAGTGCAGACCGCACGAGCTCAACGAGATCGAGGCGAAGCTCGACGAGCTGACCGACATCATCGAGATCCACGACGATCGTTTCGAGTGGGTGGTGACCTTCGACTACGAGCTGTCCTGGAATGACGAAGGGTTCATCGTCAAGCTGAGAGCCAGCTGGGGACCACGGTTCATCTACCGTGCCACCGTCGAGACACGCCCAGGAGAAGACTGGAACACCGTCGTTAGAGAGATCGAAAAGCACCTCGGGGTCACGTCGGAGAAGCCGCTCAAGATGGGTGGAAGCGCCACCGTGACGACCAGCAGCGGACACGAGAGCGTCAGAGGAACCAGGCTCCTCACGGTCAACGTCAGCGAGTATCGGAAGAGGGCATCCATCAACGACCACGGAGCAAGAACCGGATGGTTCGAATGGAACGGAGACGCCATCCGAAAATCCATGGCCCAAGCGCAACAGATCGCCAGAAACGAGCTGACCATCGACGATAGGCACGAAAACCAGCAGACCCGCACCGTGTTCATCGAGGGGCTCGAGTCTTCGGATGCCTGTGAGTACCCAAAACTGGCCGAGCGCATCTACCGGGCCATCGAGGCCGGCATCATGGCTGCCCAGGCCACGCCTTCGGGTCCGCCAGGATCCACAGCCATACCTCCACTTTTGGGCTCTCACCAACCGCAGCCCTGACCGTATCGACCCTCCCGCGCACGACCAGGCCATCGTCCTTCAGCACGGGCGCAGAGATCTCGCTGCGCTGCTGCAGACCATCACCGATGCTCTTGGCGATGTTGTCCCAGTCCGCCTTGACCGGCGCGAACAGCCTGCCCGATAGGTCACCACCAGGCTGCACAGGGACACGCAGGGCCACAGGGATGTTCTTGGGCCTGGCCAGCACCGCGGTGATGTCCAGCATCACCATTCGACGCAGCGGAACGACCAGTCCGGCCTTCCTCGCCGCGGCCCCGGTGATCCTCGCGATCTGCTCCTCGTAGAGCTTGCTCTTCTTGGCCTTGCGGCCTCGACCACCGGCCACCCGCACGGACTGCTTACCGTGAGGCTGGCCGGGGATGGAGAAGGACAGCACGAGCTCGAAGCGCGGATCCATCAGCGCCCTGCGGTCCTGGTAGCGTTATCAATGGCCACGGTGAGGTCTCGGGCACTGACCGTCATCTTTCTACCGTCATCGAGCACCAGGTGGACCAGCCTGTCGTTGTTCCAGTGGCTCTGGACCTCGATGATGCAGTCCTCTCCGACAGGGCGATGGTCGCCGTTGTCTCTCAGCGTCTTGACCTCGCAGCTCACCTTGATCATCCACGCCATCCCGGAGGTGCCGGGCACGGGGCATGAGGCTGTTCACCGGGGAAGGCCGCGGGGGTAGGCGCCGAGGCGCCAGGCAGCGGCACGCCCCAGGATTCGAGCTGAGACTGAGTGGCATAGCGCAGCACGATGACCTCGGACGGAGCAGCGGGGCGCCGGAAGGTCGTGGTGCCGGTGTGGAAAGCCTGGGCCGCACCATAGCCGGTGCCGACGGACTGGACCGACGCTGTGGTGCTCGTCGATAGAGAGTTCACCGCAGCGCTCCGAACGATGCCCTTGGTGGCCCCACGCGGCTGACAGCCGAGGGTCTGGGGTTGGCTCGACCACTGTGGCTGGCCGGTCCCAACAGGTTCCCACGGGCTGTCCGTCCGTCGAGAGCGGTAGATGGTCTGCTGAGCGAAGATCGCCTGGATGGGGCTCGGCTTCTCGTCGAAGACCGCTACGCCGATCACCCCGAGATTGCTCTCGCCACGACCGACGCCCTCGGCATAGCTCTCGCCCTTGGGCGCGAAGGAGAAGCTGGCGACCTCCGAGCCGCTGCGACGCCAACCGGGGATGTCCACGGTCTGCCATGCCTCGAGCACGTAGCCCGGGCCACTGTGCGAGGCTCCACGACCGGACTTGTCGACCTCCACCACGTTCATGCCGTCCACGGTGGGCACCGCCAGCTTTCTGGACGGTGAGTCGTTGATGAGCCGGATGACGTAGTCCCCCTCGGTAGGGGCCATGACGAAGCTCTGGCTGTTGTGATGGACGGACTGGAGGACACGGCCCCCATGGATGATCTCGACACGCATGCTCACTCCTGCTCGCACCAGGCGATGAGGGCTGGGTTGTCCGGACTACTACCCAGTGCGGGACAGCTGTCCGGAAAGGCCTGGAAGACACCAGGGACGTGCCGCGGGAAGACCATGATGCGATCTTCACGCAGAGCCTCGAGCAGTCCGTGGACCACCTTGGAGACATGCTTGTCGTGACGTGCGCAGTGCTCGTCGAGCCAGCCCTTCAGCTCGGGGTCCATGCGCATGTTGAACGGTGTCTTCTTTGCCATGTCGCCAGTGTAACGACATCCGCCCATAAGTGTCGTTACGTTTTGTCAAGAAACTGTCAAGCGACAGCGATGTTCTCTCTCGGGTTCCGAATCCTGGCGTTCCTGTCGGCGTACGCGATGTACTGTCCCGGGGTCTCCGCCTGGTTCACAGCACGGACGTCCTCGGGGAACAGCTTGTCCTTCGGCCAGCGCATGGCCACGGGGTAGAACACGGACATATACAGCCGCTGCTGAGTGTTCAGCTTCCCGAACTGACCCAGGTAGTCGAATACGAAGCTCATCTGTTCCACCTCCGGCATGGACTCGAAGATGGACACCGCCTCTTCGCGCTGGGCGCTCGTGTACCGCCCCCGGGACCTCCCTGGCGTCATCCCCAGAAGCCCCGCCGCGGTCGACGGGAGGAACTGAATCAGACCGACAGCGTTGGTGTGCGGGTTCTTCACGCTGGACGAAAAGCTCTTGTTCGACTCGAAGTTGATCAGGTTGGCGAGCCAATACGGATGAGTCTCGAGCAACAGCGCCACCTCGACGATAGACAGCGCCAGCATCGGTTCAGCCTGCGGATAAGCCTGCTGGATTTCGATGACCATCTCCAGGATCTTCTCCACACCAGCTCGCACAAAGGCATCGTCCGGAGACGGAGTCGACGCCTGCACCAGCGCCATCGGCTCCAAGCTGTGACCGATGGCCTTGCGCATCACGTCGAGCGCACGACGGAGGTAACTCTCACCGTCCTTCATCGGTCCCAGCTGCGACAGCGCCTCCGAGAACCCTCCGAAGCGCTCGTTGTCCGGATCTCGACGCTTCGACTCCGAGACGGCCTGGATGAAGCCCGCGGCTCCAAGGGAGCCGGCCGCGATGGCGAGAAGAACCATGATCGAACCCTCCTGCGTGATGAGTCCTGTCCTTGACGCTATGATGGTAGCACGAAGGACAAGGAGGTCCCATGCTCCCCTGGATCGTGCTGCTCTTGGCTACCCACGTTGTGCTCGGAACCGCCCTCGTCCTCCTCACCTTCGGCCGTCCCGAGCAGCCAGTCCATCGCCTCACGGCTCATGCGGGCCGCGGTGTGGATGCCGTACTTGTCTTCCTCGAGCTTCTTCAGCCAGGAGGCCACATAGGAGGCATGGTCTTCGCGCAGCTCGGACTCGATGCCCAGGGCGTGGCACAAGCTGGCTGAACCGATCTCGGCGATCAGCTCCTCGAAGGCGTAGGCGCCAGAGCCGAAGCGGTTTCCGAGGTCACGGCCAAGGACCGTTCCGTGCCCAGTGGCGTGCACCATCTCGTGCAGCAGGGTGGAGCAGTAGCGGATGAGGCCCTTATCCTCGCCACCCTTGGAGACGAACTGGGCCACGGTGGGCATCCAGATCTCGTGGGTGGCACCGCGGTAGAAGGCACGGTCGCCACCGTTGGACAGCTTGCAGCCGGTCAGCTCGGCGAAGCGAGCCCAGACGGAGACCACCTGGGGGTAGGCCTCTGCGATCTCCAGAGGGATGCCGATGGCGGCCGGATCCTTGACCCGAGGCAGCATCACGACCTGGCTCTTGGACTGGCGCTGGCGGGGCTCGGGCAGACAATCGCACTGATCCCAGTTGAAGACCGTGTAGACGCGGCAGCTGGGGATGGTCTTGACCTTCAGATCGCCACGTGCGATGCGATCCTTGCTGGGCTTGCGCACGACGTTGCCTTCACGATCGGTGTAGCTCTCGAAGAAGGACCAGTAGAACACCGGAGTGCCCTTCTCTCCGCCGCGCACGCCGGGGCAGGGCTCATCGCCCATGGGGGCCTCGCCTTCGCCGTCCCAGCTCCAGCCCCAGCCGGCGACGATGTCACCGCTGTCGTTCGTCTTGGTGCGCTCGGGCTCGTAGCCGAGCTTCATCAGGCGGGCACAGGCCAGCTTCTGGGCCTGCTTGAAGGTGGTCCAGCCCTGGCCACCAAAGCCGCGATCGGAAGCGGTGGCATCCAGGAACCACATGTTGAGGCCGCTGTAGCAGCGCCCGCTGGTGCCGTTGTAGTGCCCGCTGTTGGGCCGGATGGTCACCATCTCGGTGTCGCACTCGACCTCACCATAGGCCCAGGGCTTATGCCAGGGCAGTGGCGTGCCGTCTTGCTGGCTCTTGCGGATGAGTGCTGCGATCTGATCGGCGACCCGGGTGACGGAGTCGGTCTTGGGCTTGCGGGGAGAGCGGGGCTTGCGGGGGGAGCGGGTCTTGCTGGCCATGGTGATTCTCCTGTCCGGTTGAGGTGAAATAAACCTATCACCTGCCACTGTCAGTAGCAAGTGATGGTTCAGATCTTTTTCACCGGACGGGGCCACTCGATGCACTGGATGTACTTTCCGCCGAAGAAGTGGCTCCCACGCTCGTCCACGACCGCGGAGATCTTCCGGATCTCGCCGACGTTCCACCTGGCGAAGCTGTCGAAGGTGTACTCCTTGCCCGTGGCGGTGTCCCGCAGCAGGAACAGTCCGCTCTGGCGAGTGCCGGTATGGTCCCAGGTGTTGCCACCGCGCTCTGCAACGACTTCGACTTCCATCCTGATGCGCTCGGTCATGGTGTGCTCCTGCTCGGTTCGGGTGAACTCAGCTATCACCTGCCACCAGGAGTGGCAATGCCCATCAGTATTTTTTTTAGCGGTACCGATCGTCGAGATCGTCAGCGCTACTTCTTGCCACCTTTCCTTCCACGGGCCTTGTACAGCACAGCCCCACCAACGACCGCCACGCCGCCCAACAGGAGCGCGGCCATGGCCCCTCCGCCGCCGCCTGAGCTCTGCTCGGGCGCCACGGGGGTCAGCACGGGTGCGGGCTCACGGAAGCCAGGGGGCAGCACACTGGAAGGCTCCTGCTCGACCGGCGGATGGACCGTGGTTGGAGCGACGAACCTTGGTGTCTCCGGTGCTGGTGACGTCGCAGGCTCACCACAGCTACCTGGCTTCACGTCCTGCTCATCCAGATCGAGATCTTGATCGTCCGGCTCGATCCCGCCATCGAGCAGCCCGATCGTGTTCTCCAGATCAATGCGCAGTTCGACGAACACGTCCGGGTCGAGATCCTCGCTCTCTGCTCCGTCACGTTCGATGTTCGAGACCACTCCCGAGAGGATCTCCAGCACGCTCCACAGCGCCCCCTTCACTCCGTGCGCGTCCTCCTCGATACCCCTCGAGCTGTCGAAGGTGTCCGAGATGTGGCTCGAGTACTCGCCCATCAGCTCCGAGAGGTCGTCCCCGTCGCCCTCATCGTCTTCAGGCGGAGACGCGGCGTGCAGCGATAGCTCGCTGACGAGCTGCTCGACGAAGACCAGCTGGTTCCGCAGCTGCTCTGGGACGTCACCACCGTTCAGCACAGCGCAGCGAGCCGCGAGCATCAGGGAGTAGCCCTCAGCGCGAAGATCGAGCGCAGAGACATCGTCTAGTTTGCGCTGATCTCTGTCCCCGTTGGTCATCTCGAACTCCGACTCATCGTCCGGCTCGTCGTCCGGCTCGTCGTCCGGCTCGTCGTCCGGAAGAAGCCGGTCGTATATCCGAACGAACTCGAGGCCTTCCTTGTGCCTGTCGATGGCGACGACCAGCGACCCGAGAGTGGACAGGCCATCGAGGAACAGCCCATGGGGCGTGATGCTCGCTTCCTCATCGTCCCACTCGAGCACGTTCCTGACGAAGTCGGGAGACGCTTCCAGGATGGCGTTGTAGAGAGTGGAGATGTCTTCAACGGTGCCTTTGGCGAAGTAGGTGATCCCGATCCCGCCAACCAAAGACACGACCTCTTCACCGGCAGACGGAATCGCCGTGACGAGCCCCTGAATCATGTCGACGAGATCTCTCCTGATGTCGTCGGCAGTGGCCTTCATCTCCAAGGCCATTTTGTCGTTCATGCCCTTGTCTTCTGCCCACGACAAGAGCTTCTGGCCACGGCCGATCTCCCTGTACAGCTGGACCATGTTCGTCACGATGACCGGAACGACGATCACGTATCCAGAGATGTCACCCGTCAGAGTGTCCGACGCTGCCATGATACAGTCCAACGCCACGTCGCCGACGACATCTTCCCATGGTGGCCCCTCTTCGAGCTGTTCGATGATCTCATCCAGCTCCTCGTCCCGTTCCTCGTCCCGTGCTTCGTCATCGGCACCGAAGATGTCCCATTCGATTCCGCTCATGGCTCGCTCCAGCGTAGGTGGCTGCCTGGAGGATAGCCCAGGAGGAGCACAGACTCAATCTCTCGGTGGAACATCCGCAGAAGACAGTGAATCGAGCATCTTGGCGTCGAGGCCGTACAGCGTCGCTACGATGGCGTCCAGCCTGGCCCACGCATGGTCGTCACCCGTGGAACAGTCATTGTACAGCTTGGCGATGGCAGACGGAGAGAGCCCCTCGAGACGCGGGACCGGAACACGGCCCAGCGTAGACGGAAGGAACGACAGGAACCCACCACCTTTCCTGCTTCCGGCGTTCAACGACTCGTAGACCAGGTGGAAGATGTTCGACGATAGCACCAGCGCCGTCCAGTACAACCACCACCGTGGGACGCCCGGGCGCAGGGTCATGGTGATGAAGGTGTCCTTCAGCACGTGCCCGACCACGTCGACCGCGCACCTGCAACGCCTGGCGTTCTGGCAGACCACCAGCTTGGGAGCGGCGAAGATCGACAACGGAGGAAGCTGGTTTTTGTCAGCCCTGGCGCGCTCCTCGTCGTAGTCGATCCACGTCCCTGCCCAGTCGATCTTCAGCCACCCCACCTCTCGGTTTCCAGAGTACGGAACCCCTCCGATGAACCTGTTCGCATGTTCACTGTCCGGCTTCTCCGAGGACACGTAGGAGTCCCTGAGGCCGGCACGATGGAAGCTCACGCACCACCGGGCATCGACCGCATGATCGAGGCTGACCGTCGTCGAGCTCGACAGGGCCCTGATGACACAGTCCTGCAATCCGGGAGTCGCCGGGAGCACGGGCCACGCCGAGTTCGGAACACGATCGAGCAGAGACGGAGGCAGCAAGACCTCACCGCGGTCCCTCACTCCAGGAACCGACAGAGCGTCACCGTCCACAGCCCGCTGTAGCCGAACAACCACAGGGTAGACCGAGGTCGACGGAAACACCTTGTCCGCTGACAGGTCATACAGGTCGACCACGCACTCTTCGAGGATCGACTCCCGCAACCCCTTGGCCCACTTCGCCGAGAGGATTCTGTTTGGAACGATGAGGACCGCCTCCGCTCCAGACACCACGATGCTCGACACCAGCTCCACGAAGGCCCCGTACAGGTCGAACGCGCCGACAGCGGCAATGGGGCAGCGCGCCTTCACCTTGGCCTTCAGCGTGTCGGACATGCGCTTGGCCTCGAGGTAGGGCGGGTTTCCGGCTACGAAGCCGATGTCAGCGGGGATGTCCCAGTCCAGGATGTCCGCACCGAAGCAGATGACGCCGAGCTCGTACTCGGTCTCCAGTTCCCGCTCGAGCCTTCGCATCCTCGCGCTGATGGCACTGAAGGGGCTCACAATATCGACAGCAAAGATCCGACGAGACACCTCCACCGGACAGTGGCCCCGCTCCACAGCTACACGGATAGCGGCCTCGACGAACACGCCGTCACCGCAGCCCGGATCGAGCAGCAGCCCAGGCTTCGCCGGCCACCCCTCGAGCTTCCTGACCATGTCCACGGCCACACTCATGGGTGTCGGAACATAGCCACGAGCCTTGTCCTTTCCGGTCTTGCGGCCGGCCTGGGAGTCACGAGGAGTGTACGGATCTGACATGGGCGATTCTCCTGTCTCAAGAGTAACTCTCTCTACTGACAGTGGCAACGTCCACAAGCCGCTCATGAGGGTGCCCAAGAGCGTTCGGTCGTGATACCATGAGCCCCGACAGGAGGTTGTCATGATCATCGACAAACAGAAGAAGATCTTCCGCTGGCCCTGGCAGTCCCCGGGCGACGGAGGGTTCAGCTACACCACCTTGTGGCTCAACGTCGCCTGCGCCATCGTCGTCGTGCAATTCCTGGTGGGCGCGGGGCTCTCCATCGGCTCGCTGGACTGGCAGCCGGGCGAGATGGACGCCGCACTGCCTGGCGCCATCCTGGCAGCCCTCGGCGCTATCTACTGGGGCAGGCGCAACAGCGAGTCTCCCACTGTCGACGATGAGGCTCCCTGATGTGGGACGCAGTCCCTTGGGTGCTACTCGCCGCCGGCCTCGGGCTACTCGGCTGGATGGCGTGGCTCAAGTTCAACGGCCGTGAGATCCCACAGTGGTTGAAGTGGGTCTCGTACGCCGTCAACGCCTTCGCCATGGTGACGCTCGCTCTCAGGGGACGCAGAAAGCCACCGGCTCCCATCGATCCGGACGACGAGCATGTCGTCGTAAACCCCCCTGAGCCGCACATCGACGATGCAGAAAAGATCATCCAAGAGGCCGTCTCCGAGTCTGTGATCAAGGGCGAAGAGGCCAGAGAGGCCGGCGACGACACCACCGCAGAGAACTTCGGCTCCACCTTCGGCACGAACATCGGCGCTCCAACTCCGACTCCGCCAAAGGAGTGACCATGATCTTCCTCCCTGTTCTCGCTCTGCTCTGCTCAATCTCGTTCGGGGCACAGGTCGAGAAGAACGAACATGGCGTCGTCATCATCGCTCGCCCCGAAGAAGGTGAGCAGGTGGTCATCACCCCAACCACTATCCCGGGCATCGAGAACCACTGGGTCGTACACCCCGACGCCATCCGTGAAGCCAACGCCAGGGTCGCCGAGCTCGAGCCTTACGTCGAAGCCACCCAAAAACTGAAAGAGCAGGTCGCGGCCTGTGACAACGATCGGACCCAAGAAGCGTCCGCTCACCAGGACACAGCTCACGACCTGTCCGTCTGCAAGGGGGCCCTGAAGGAGTGCCGCAGAGAGCGATGGCGCGCGTTCTTCATGGGAACAGGGACAGGTGGCGCCATCGTCACCGTCGTGGTCATCCTGCTGGTGCTATAGTCCCGCTCGGGGTACGATGGTCGAGCAGGAGGTAGCCACATGGTGGCCTACGACCCGGTCCCGATCGAAAGCATGGCCAAGAGCCTCGACGTCGGCCAACGAAAGATGGCCGGAGTCATCGGTCGGGCCTTCGCTGCGGCTGGATACGGGCCGTCCATTCAGGCCGCGGCCGTGGCCAACGCCTACATGGAGAGCAACCTGGACCCGAAGAGGTGGGGAGACTGGCACAAGGACGAGCGAAGATACTGCAGCGGCGGCCTGTTTCAGCTGAACCGCTGTGGCGGGGCCGGAATAGGCATGACAGAGACCCAGATCGAAGACCCGAAGACGAACGCCGAGAGAATGGTGGACGAGCTGAACGGACACTTCGGACGACCCGTGGTCAAAGCCTACGCTCGCGGCGAGAGACGCGTCGGAGAGCTCTCGAAGCTGATGTGCATCCACATGCTGCGCCCAAAGAACGCGGAAGAGAAGGGTGAGCTCCGCGCGAACATCGCGGAAGCCCTCTACCCACACCTCGCTATCGGGACGGCCGGGTCAGCCACGACGATCGTCAACGAGAGCTTCGGCGCAGCAGCCTGGCTACCGGACTGGACAAGAGGAGTGGAAGAGAGCGACTGGCCAATGATCCAGCAGATCATGTCCCTTCACCCAGGCCTGGCCCGAAAGGTGGAGATCATCCTCGAGCAGCTCAGAAAGCTCGAATGGGATCCGATCGTCGTATCTGGGTGGCGCTCCGGAATGAGCCAACAGAAACTGTACATCGACGGTCATACCGCTAGAAGGTTCAGCTTTCACAACGTCCTCGACAGCAGCGGCAACCCGATGTCCATGGCCGTTGACATCGTCGACAAGGACTACAGATACGGAAGAGGCAACGACCCCAGATCCCAAGGGCGCATACTGAGCCTGAACGATTTTCAGAAGGCCATCGAGTTCTTCAAAGACCTGGCGCGTCTGACAGAAGAACACGGGCTCATCATCGGAGCATCGGAACGACAACAGAACCTCGGCCTGGACACCTCTTGGCAGCACCACGGCCTCCATCAGGATCCGTCCCATCTCCAGATGCTCCCGTACGCAGACCTGCCAAAATACCAGGACATGACGGAGAAGGCGTACACAACAAAGAACAAGGACGAAAAGGCCGACGCAGAGTCCCGTGGAAAGAAGTTCGTCTCGAACCAGCCGCCGTGGAGCATCCCGATCTCGGTCCTGAGAGAGTCCATACTCGCTGACAGAAAAGCGAGAAGCCCAAGGCCGGTAGCACCAACAACACCAAGCCATATCGAAAGACAGACAACGTTGGACATAGACGGCCTCTACCGCATCGTTCCGGCCGAAGGATACGCCCCGGAGGCGCCGAAGCAAGAAAAAAAAACGCCAGAAGAGATCTGGACGGAAGACTCCGTTCAGAGAAGCGGAGAACAGCCAGGCGGCGGAGGGGGAGCGCTGGCTATGGGTCTTCTGGGTATAGGGACAGCGCTGATCCTCCTGAAGAGACCGTAGTCGCCCCGGTCACCAGAACACGACCACCACCATTTGTCGGTGTCCTGGTCTGCTCTTGCGTCTCTGAAGGTCGAACGACAGTGCAGCTCCCCTTGCACCTCTCAACCTCCTCCACCGCCCGATCGAGGCTCTCCCCAACGCCAACGAGCAGCTCCCTGATCTCTGCCAGATCACGATGGTTGGACTCTCTGACGGTACCCATGGTCATGCTCCTTCTCTCGAAACCATACGATCGATCTTGGCCACAGCACCCGCCAGGGTAACCTTGGCGCCCTTGACTTCCGTACCGATCCTCTCGATCGCCAGGCCATGAAGGGACGCCGACTTCTCGACCTCTGAGACCCTTCTCGGGAAGTCTGCACCCTCACAGCGGCTCATGTTCTTCTCGAGATCCTGTATCCGACTCTCGAAGGACATGTCCTTACCTTCGAGCTTCTCGAAACGTTTGTCACAGTCACCGACCTGCTTGCTCACCCTGCCGTGCGCCTGCTTGGCGTGTTCTTCCAGGCCCTTCTTGGTGCTCTTGGCGTGCTCTTCCAGGGACGCCTTGGCGTCTCCTACCTGCTGCTGCAGCTGCGCCTTCACCTTCTCGATGTCGTTGGACAGATCGGTCCGCCTGTTCCTCGAGATCGTATAGATCGCCATGAGAACCGTGAGGCAAACCGCAACGATGGAGACAATAGTCTTGGCGTCGAAGACGAACTGGTCCGCTGGAGGGTTCGCGGCCGTCTGCTGCGCTACCGCGACCGTCACCGCTGACATCATCAACCACATGCCGTTACCCCTTCTGCCTTAGCTCTTCCAGCCTGCTGCTCATCCACTTCGACATATTTTCGAGCCCACTCACCGTCACGGACGAAGATCCACACACCAGGGCCCCGTCAACACGACGGACAGGCTCGCCATCCTCCATGTTCGACAGCAGCCATAGCATGGGAGAAACAGAGCTCACAACCCCCGAGAGGAACTCCAGAGCCTCCGGATCGATCACCGCATCTGGCACTCTCCTGACGTACCTGGCCACCGACCTCGGGGACGACGCTCCGAGTAGAACGTTCCTCGTCTTCACCGAGACGCCCCGATCGACCGAACCGGCCGAGATGACCTCGAGCACCATGATCGGGAGATCTTCGGAGATGCTCTCGACCGACCCCGACGCATCGAACGAAACCGACGAGAGAAGCTCGAAAACCTCCGGACTCGACATGATCCCGAGCTCGTCGATTACGTCGGCGAGCTTATCCATCGTGGATTTCGAGGATTCGATGTCGGCAGGCCCACTCACAGCAGTCTTCTCCTACGGGTCACGAGACAGCAGCGCAGGGGATCGGGCCCAACGCCTCGAACACCAGGTTATCATGTACCAACAGGAGTGTCCCATGAACCGCAAATACTCCATAGAGGTCCATCCAGAAGCCAGGCCATGGGTGCCAGACTCATGGACCCTGGAGCGACTCGAGTCCGAGTTCCCATTCCCGTGGGTCACCATCAGGATCTGGCCCAGAAGAATGGTCGGCCAGATCACTGGAAAGGTCGGACTGCAGCCATGGCAGTTCAGAGCGAGAAGCATAGGCAACGTGGCCGACATCTTCGTCGACCCGACAGAGACCCAAAAATCCATCGCATGGCTCATCGCACACGAGCTCGGCCACCACGAGCTGAAGACAATGCCAGACGTGAAACGGACCATGAACAGGGTGACCCCCAATCTCCCCAGGAGCGGAGACGCTTTTCACGACCACGACACCGAAGAGACCTACTGCGATGGTCGCGCCACGAAGATCATAGGCGAACGGCTGGATAGAGAGTGGTGGAGGGACAGGACAGAGCGAGCACGACGATCGGGTTGACGTGACCTGGATCCGTTCGCACCTTTGACGGAGTATCGTCCGGTTGACGTGATCTGGATCCGTTCGCACCTTTGACGGAGTATCATCTCCATGATACTACCAGTGTCAATCTTTCCTGTCATAACGGAGGAACAATATGGGCATCACCAGCCCCGAAAAGATCGCCGAGATGGTGAGAACCATCCACGATGAGTTCATCGCCAAGCTCATGACGCAGCATACCGAAAAACGACAGCGCATCGACGACATGCTGAAGCTGGAGAAGCTACGCAGGTCCATGGAGAGCGTCCTGGACAGGCAAATCCAGCGCACCGCCAAGGGCGCGCTCAAGGAGCACCTACAGGCGCTCGAGGCCGGTGAGGGCCGCGATCCGTTCCTCAACGTCACCATCAACGTCAAGGAGCTCGGAAAGGGCACCTGGAACTCGACCAAGTCTCCCGGCATCAAGAAGAGCTACTCCCACGAAGATCTGGCATGGGGCTTCGCCCTCCTGCTCGAGGGCGCCGGATACGTGGTCGATCAGGAAGGCATCGTCGAGCTCGACATCCCGCTGACGGACGAAGCGGAGCAGGCGCTCGATGAGGACGACGAGCAGGACGAAGAGCTGGACGAAGACGACGAAGGGCTGATCGCACTCGAGGATGCCATCGACCAGGATCTCCAGGGACCCACTGGTGACGAAGAAGACGGGGATGACGAGGATGACGAAGAGCCTATAGCATAGGCGGAAGGACATCATCCGGAGAACAGATGAACTTCGTGCATCTCAGGGCCTACAGCGGCCACACGCTGATGCAGAGCTTGCTGTCTCCAGAGAAACTCGTCCGGGCAGCCTCCAAGATGGGGATGCCGGCCATCAGCATCACCGACGACAGCAACCTCTGCTGCCTGGTACAGATGGTCAAGGCCGTCAAAGGGCTGAGAGCGGAAGTCGCCGAAGCGAAGAAGGAAGGTGAGGAGACCAAGCTCCTCACGTTCCCCAAGCCGATCTTCGGGATGACGGTGTGGATGACGGAAGACGTCGAGCTGCTGAACGAAGAGATGCCGGACAACGGATGGAGCATCGCCCTGCTGGCCAAGGACGAGGTCGGTCACAGGAACCTGTGCAGGATGAGCACCATCGCGCAGACCCACATGCACTACAAGCCGAGGGTCGACTGGAGCATCCTCGACGCCCACAGCGACGGCCTGATCTGCCTGACAACGGACAGGCACGGAGTGTTTCGGTTCGAGGAACATGACGATCTCGCAGGTCACCTGCTGGCGATCTTCGGGCACAACGACATGTACGTCGAGCTGTGCGACCAGGGTCTCCCAGGGCAACGCGAGGCTCTCGGACGAGGGAGAACATGGGCGAACAGCCACCTCGTGAAGACCGTCGTCACCAGCCCACCACGCTACCTGTACCCACATGGGGCTGTCGGGCTGGAGCTCCTAAGGGCCAACGGACTGAAGATCCACGTCGACCACCTCCGCCTGAAAGGCATGTCGCTCGATACGGACCAGCTCTACTTCAAGAGCAGGAGCGAGCTGGAGGAGCTGTTCCCGGACGACATCGACGCCATCGATCGCACCCTCGAGGTGGCCGAACGCTGCAACTATGAGCCCCCAACAGGGATATTCCACTTCCCGCAGAGCGATCCTCCCCCCGAGATCGAGGGAAACAAGAACCGCTGGAGGTGGATCCACGAGTGGTTCCAGCCACCGGCCGCCTATGGAGACGTCAGCAGGCCGCCAGCACCAGCCGCCACGCGTGAAGGCTGGTCACTGACGGACGAGTACTTCATCTGGTACGCCGAACAGGGCCTCGAGGTGAGGCTCCGCACTGCCAGAGAAAACAACGAAGACCTCGACGAAGGCGTCTACAGAGAGAGACTCGCCAGCGAGATCGAGATGATCCATGGCATGGGGTTTTGTGCCTACATGCTGATCGTGGCCGAGTTCATCAACTGGGCCAAGGACCGAGGCATCCCTGTCGGGCCCGGAAGAGGGAGCGTCGCAGGTAGCCTGGTCGCCTGGGCGATGAGGATCACCGATGTCGATTCTATGGCTTTCAACCTGCTATTCGAGAGATTCCTGAACCCGGCTCGAAAAAGTATGCCGGACGTGGACGTCGACTTCGGAAGAGCAAGGCGGGAAGAGGTCATCCAGCACGTCAAGAAAAGATACGGAGAAGAGTGCGTCGGCCAGATCATCACCTACGGAACCACGCTGGCCAAGGGATCGGTCAAAGACGCGGGCCGCGGAATCGGAATGTTCTTCTCCGACTCCGACCGTCTCACCAAGCTGGTCGGAGACGCCAAGACCGTCGAGCTCGCCATCGAGGCCGATGAGCAGCTGAAGGCCCTGTACGACAACGATCCCGTCATCAGGAGAGCGTTCGAGCTAGCCAGAATGCTCAAAGGCGGCATCCGACAGTGGGGCGTGCACGCCGCGGGGGTCGTCATCACCCCGGGCCCGATGTCGGACTACGCCCCCGTCCATCGCATGAAGGAGAGCACCAAGAAGAACGCCGCCATGAAGAACGTCGTCGGCGTCGACATGAAGGCTGTCGATTACCTCGGGCTGATCAAGTTCGACTTCCTCGGGCTGAAGACGCTCGACATCCTTCTCCAGGCAACAGAACTGGTCAGGGAAGCCACAGGTGTGACACCAGACCTCTCCAGAATCCCCCTGGACGACGCCAGGACGCTCGAGCTGCTCAGTAAGGGAGACACACATGGATTGTTCCAGGTCGAATCCTACGGCATGCAGGACCTGTTGAGGCGTCTCAAGCCGTCCAACATCCATGACGTCATCGCCACCCTCGCGCTGTACAGGCCCGGCCCGCTGCAGTCCGGGATGGTCGACGACTACGTCGAGAGAAAGCACGGGAGAGAAGAGGTCACCTACTTCCACCCACTGCTCGAGCCCGTCCTGAAGCGCAGCCACGGCGTCATCGTCTACCAGGAACAGGTCATGCAGTCCGCACAAGTGCTCGCCGGGTACTCGCTCGGTGACGCCGACCTGCTGCGACGCGCCATGGGCAAGAAGATCGCGTCCGAGATGCAGGCACAGCGCGCCAGGTTCGTCGCCGGAGCTGCCGACAACGGCATCGAGTCCAAGCAGGCCAACCACATCTTCGACATGATCGACCACTTCTCTGGCTACGGATTCAATCTATCCCACTCTGCCGCTTATGGTCTTATAACCTGGCAAACCGCGTGGATGAAAGCCCACTACCGTCCCCAGATGATGGCCGCTGCCATGACCTGGGAAGCTCACAAGAGTGAGAAGCTGCTGGCCTACATCTGCAACTGCCGACAGAACGGACTCGAAATACTCGGCCCAGACATCAACAAGAGCCGGGGAATCTTCCACGTGGAAGAGGGCAAGGTGCGCTTCGGGCTCTCAGCGGTCAAGAACGTCGGACAGACAGCGGTCAACGAGATCGAACGACTAAGGAAAGAAGACGGCCCCTTCGAGAGCGTCGAAGACTTCCTCCGAAGAACGACCAGGAGGATGGTCTCCAAGACCGCCTTCAGCAACCTCTGCCGGGTCGGAGCCTTCGACCACCTCGAGCCTCGGAGGGACCTGTCCCTTCTGTCCAAGCCACCGACGAAGAAAAAGAACCCCAAGAAGGAAGCCGAAGCGGAAGCCGCCAGAGAAGCATCCGAGCCGTGGACCTGGTCCAAGAGGATGGACGAAGAGCTCAAGGCCGTCGGGATCTGGCTCACCGGGCACCCCCTCGATCAGTACGCTGCCACCCTCAGGTCGACCGTGTGCGACAAGAGCATCGGAACGATGGACACGGCCAAGGCGCACAAGCCGTTTCGCACCATGGGGATCATCAGCAAAATCCACAAAATCACGACCAGGGGCGGCCGTGAGATGGTCTTCCTGACGCTCTCGAGCCCTGACGCCATCGTCGAGGTGAGCTGCTTCCCCGAGACCACCAGACGCTACAAGCATCTCATCAAGAAGGGCGCAGCGGTCATTATCAAGGGAGCGCTCGACAAGGACGGAGCCGAGGGAAAGTTCCTGGTAGAAGAGATCCGATCGCTCGACGAGTATCGGCGGTGGATGAGCAGATCAGCAGAGATCGTACTGCATGACCATGAGCTCGTAGGAAGAGAGACTCATCTGCTCTCCGTGCTCGAAACGCACCGAGCCGTGGCCCGCCCAGAGTCGAGACAGCCGGTCATGCTCACTGTGATCTTCAACGACGGAAAGAGAGCCCACTTCGACCTCGACCTCGAGCTCGACCTGAAGCCAGATCTGTTCACGGACATGGAACGCTTCACTGGCCGCCTGGACTCGATAAAAGCAGGATGACGACGGAGACTGCCCGAACCGCCACGACACGGTATACTGTGACTCGGCACGACCACGTCACGGGCACCCATGAGCACAATCGGCACGACCATCGGACTGAACCTGGCGCTCTCGCCTGACGAGAGAACCAGGAAGTCGAGCGTGCAGCAGCTTCGGAACCGCCTGAAGCTGTCCAAGAAGAAAGAAGGCGGCAGAATAGCGGGGATCGAGAAACAGTACGGATCCGAGACAGTGAAGCTGCTGAAACGGATACTGAAAGACCAGGACGTTGTCCTCGAGAGGGACACCTGGATTCTTCCGATCATGATCTGGCTCGGTCGTGCGGTGAGCCTGAATCAAGGGCTCCGTCCGAGCGACTGGCCGCCCCTCGAGTCCGTCGCCAGGTGGTCGACTGCCACGGGTAGCCCGCTGATCAAAGAGAGCCTCGAGAGTGTTGCGTCAGCTGCATTGATGTGGTCTACGACCACCGTGCGAGAGATGACCGAGGCGTTCTCCGTGGCAGGGCTCGAGCCCGATGACCCCGAGACCAGGAAGACGTACGAGAGAGCGATCCTCTGGATCAAGGCCAGGACAACACTCGGAGATACCGCTCCATGGCCCTCTCCAGTGCTCATACAGAGACTGGCAGACGGATCCGACATGGGGCCCGAGAGCTTCGAGGACATCTCTCAGGCAAGCATCTTCAAGGAGACGTCAGTAGACAAAAACAGGAACATGAGCACCTGGGACGAATGGCACAAGAGGATCGTCAAGCTCGAGGATGACTCCTGGAGACCCTCCCACGGCCCCATCGTCCACAGCTGGGAAAACGGAATGAAGCTCGTGGAGCTGGAGACCGAGAACCAGCTCCGTGACGAGAGCAAGATGATGGACCACTGCATCGGGCAGGACGCCCACATCAACGACCATCTCAGAAACATGAAAGCGCGTTCGCACGCCTACTACAGCCTGAGAGACGTCTCTGGATACAGCGTCTGCACCTTCGAGATCGCGCTCGGTCCTGACAGATCATGGATGAGGTGCTGCCAGTCGAAGGGCCCAAAGAACTTCGGAATGCATCCCACCTGGGTCAACTACGCTGTCCAGGTCATCGGCCGCTGCGAGAGGTTCTCGTACCCGGAAAACTACTCGTTCGAGAGTGCTATCCAAGGTATCGACAAGAGCAGCGAGTTCTTCGTACAGACGGTCCTGACATCACCAGAGCTGTCGTACCGGTGGGCGATGGTGAATGGCGGTGGAGAGACGCTGAGAGAGACGGCGTCGAGAGACCCGGCCTTCGCCATCCTGTACGCAACGAATGTCGACAAGGCTCCCCACACCGTCACCAGAGACGGAGCTTGCACAGATCCTCTCTGCGCTGTTCGTTATGCCGTGGAGGTCGACAAAGGACCGACAGAACAGACCAGGAACGCGGCCTGCTCCAGTCCGTCGACAGCCTACAGATACGCCACATCGGTCGACAAGGGCCCAACGCCACAAACGCTGGCAGCATCGTTCACGGATAACACCACCTTCCTGAACTACACCAGATCGTTCCCGAACACCGACCTGTCCATTTACAGGGACATAGCTATAAAGTCAGGAGCCAGCGGGGCGTACACATGGGCGCTGAACGTGGACCGTGGACCAAGGGAAGACACCAGGAAGGCCTGCTGCACAGACCCCGTCTACGCACTCCGCTATGCCCTGAGAATCGACGAGAGATACCACCGCGACACCATGACCGCGGTGCTACCCGACCCGAACATGGCCCTGCTGTACGCCCTGAAGCTCGTCTACCCCCCGAGAGACCGGAGACCCGCAGAGTGGTCCCCGGGAATCACGAGTGAGCAGTGTGTCCCACCAGACATGGTCGGAATCCTCCGCGAATCCACCTACAGGGGCTCTCCCACCAGGGCGATGTGGCAGATGGTCATCGAGCCGATCATCCCAGAACCAGAGCTCACCATCGAAGATGTCAGAGCCGTGATCGACGCGCCACAGCTACCAGATTTCTCGGACGATCGATACAGGACTCGAGAGCTCAGCAGCACCGTCGGCGACCCCAGCAGGCTCGCTGCCCGCAGGATCGAGTCCGGCTACTGCAGCAACCCATTCGATAACGCGCACAGGATGTGGCAGAGTCCCTGGATCGCGGCGCTGTACCTTCTCTTCCTAAGGTCCGATCTTCGCTCACAGTGGACCACGTACGCGATCCGAGACTGCGCTGACAACGTTCTGAAAACCCAGATGACGGCAATCACACACGACCTCGGTGCTCTGTTGAGGTACCGCACCGTCCGAAGAGAAGAGCCCATCAGCGCGGAGTTCGTGATCGGTGTTTCGCTGTCGATCCCGAAGATGTTCGAGCATCTAATCGAAATGCTTCAGCTCTTCGGCGCCGAAGACGGCATCCCAAAGCTCAGGGCCGCCATCAGTGGCAAAACAAGGAAGATGCTCATCAAGAGCTCTTCCAAGAACGCCATCATCGTCGCCAAGCACATCGACGGCCGCCCAATGGCCGACACGCTCGAGGGCGTCGCTGGAAACTCCAAGGACCTCGCCAGATACGTCCGCCACTTCGGGGTCTCTCCGGCCAGCTTCACGCCAAGACTTCGTGCCAAGATCGCCTCACTGTGCGAGAAACCGGGCGCCATCGAAGACCTGTTCTGTCCATCGTCATGGACAGTTGACGCAGACAACAATGACACCACCCCGAGCCGCCTGACCAGTGCGGCCGGACAGGCGTGCCTCGAGATGTCCAGATCCGCGCTCGCGCTGGACATGTCCAAGCAAACATCAGAGAACCAAGCCACGAAGAAAGTCGAAGAGCTTCTCGGGCACGGAAGATACCACGGCAGCAACTTCAACGGGATCCACTCACAAGAAGAGAGAGATCTCGTACGATCGTTGGTCAGGAGAGGGCATACCCACCTGGAGTGGATGCTCGCTGACGATCTCGGACTGTGGACGTACCGAGAGCCCGGGTCGAAGTGTGCCCCACTGAAGTCGTCCATGAGTCTCGCTGACGATTCTTGCCCGAACTTCGGGTATATCGGGGCGCTCGGTGTCGTCAGGGGAGAAAACGTCGGGGTCCCGAGCCTCGAAAAATCAATCCGAGAAGGACTCGGCGTACATGGTAGCGTGACCCACGAGATGGTCCTGCAGTGGTACCGATCGCTCCCGGGCAGAGTCAGATCGCATGTCGACAGAAGGCTCGAGAACACGGCGCGTGAAGATCCCAGCCTCGATAAAATCTCGGTGCTCTGGGTAGGCAGCACCCCCATCGACTCCGCCGTCGTATACGCCGGGTCTCGCTTCCAAGTGAGGATCCGTATCGACCACACAGCTGCCTTGACCATCATCCCGGCTCCGCTCGGGAGACGGGCATCAGGATGGGCCGTCATCTACCCGTCCATACAGACCAATGGTCCACAGATACCGCTCACCGCTATCCAGCGAATCATGAGCACGTCGGCAATCCTGAAGTCGAGCATGGAAACGGAATGACGAGCACGCACCCCATGATCGACATCCTCTCTCCATGGAGCTCGACCAGCGTCGACGAGGCAGCGCTGATCCTCGGTGTCAGAAGGGACGACATCAGGGCCCTTCGCAAGAAGGTCGCCTGGACACTCGGCTCTCAGGGGATCAACGAAGAGCACCCGATCCCAGCTGAGTTCACGGGTGCTGTCGAATGGATGATCAGAAAGATCGTCGAGGCCGGAAACGATCCGAGATGGCCACACTGCCTCACCATCCCGAGATTCCCGTATCTGCCCCTGGCAGCGCAATACCTCGAGGACCATCCAGACGCGAGCCTCGATGACACCAGCACCGGCTGCCTGACAATGCTGCTCCAGCCGAGAAAAGAAGACCAACGGGACATAGATGACGTCAAAACGACCCTCGGGGCACAGTACAACCACCGTTCCTTCACATGGGGTCTTCCGTTCGTTTTCGCGCCAGAAGAAGACACAGAGAGTGGCCCGCAGATAGACCTGCTTCCCCCGAGCGCCCCTACGGTTCCCATACCTCCGGCATGGCGCCCGGGGATCGGCATACTTCCAGCACCCGCCACGATCTCGGAAAGCGATGCCTGTGGCTTGACCCCGCTCGAAGACGAGATCACGGGAACACGTGACTATCGCCTCACACACGCCGCTATTTTGCCGGGCCAATACCTCGGGCTGACCTACAGGGCCAAAGAGGACCAACCGATCCCAGAACAGCTCCGCATATTCTTCTCCGGCCAGCTCGATGGTCAAACATGGAGACGAGCAGCGGAAGACGAAAGAAAGATCGATGAGACGATCCGCGATCTCGAGCACCACCCAGAGAGATACTCGAGCCTCAAGAGCATGCCGTTCACGATCATGCTCGACCCGCTCATGACCCCGGTCGCCGTCATCAAGTACATAGGACGAGGCGGCTACGTGAGATCGATCGGTGTCAAATCGATCCTCGGGATCGATGGACTCATCGTCCACCCCTCGATCATCCCACAGGTATCGCCGCTGCTGAAACTCGTCGCCAAGAGCATGGACTCTACCGGCGTCCACGGCAGCCTGTTCATCCCCGGCTGGCTCCACGCCCTCACACCGTCGTTCTTTCCTGGCTTCCGTCGCGTCATCAGCCCAAGCGCCGGTACAGCGGTCGAAATCGCCAGAAACTACGGCCCCGGCACGGCGACCAGAGAGATAGCCTCCAGCCACGGATCCGATGCTGTCAACTACGCCAGGCTCGTCGATCATGGTCCACACGAGGTCACCGCCAGAGGGTCCCTCGCCTACGCGTCAGACACTATCAGATACGGGGAAGATGTCCCAGGAGCGTCGACGTCGGCCCAGATCAGAAAGATCATCATCGACGGCCTACGTGGCAAAACCGGAAACACGATCCTGACATGGGCTGCAGACATCGACGGTGGCCCATCAGACGACACCAGAACGGCTGTCACATCTCTCGACGGCCCAGAGAGGATGGCCTACAGCTTCCTCTACGCTGCCAAGATCGATAAGGGCCCCCACCCCTCCACGCGCCTGGCCTGCCTACAGGACCCGTACACCGCCTACCTGTACGACATGTGGATCCTCGGCACCGACACGGAAGATGGCAGAGCAGCCGCATGCTGTGATCACCGGGTAGCCTTGTTCTACGCGCAAGACATCGACAAGGCCCCGTCCACGACGACATTGACCGGAGTCACCCGATCGGGGCACACCGAGCAGACCTGGAAAATCCTGAAGAACTGCTCACGGCCCGGCACCGGCACCACGTCACTGGATCCGGAGTGGAGGAGGTATGGCAGGCACGAGTACCACGGCGTCATCAACAAGGGCTTCGACATCCTGGAATACTCGTTCGAGGTCATCAATGGCCCAAACGAGGAGGTCGAGAGAGGGCTCATGTCCCAGGACAACTGCGGACCATGGAGCCTGGTCAAGTACCTGCTGCGCTTCACAGACAGGATTGACAACAGAAGCCTCATGGCGCTCGCGACACCGCTCGGAATCCAGGCCTGCGAGAGCGCCGAGACGCCAGACGAGGGGGACATGGACGGAATCGAGCTGATGACCGCGGTCGTCTCGACCCGGGCGAGAAGGGCCAAGGTGATCGCGGAAGACCGAGAAGGAAAAGCGACCTGGCTCATCGCCAAGCTCGTCGACGGTAAGAAGCGAAAAGACACCTACGAAAAGATCGTCTCCCTGTGTAGCAACGCCACGCGCCAGAGCTCATCGTGGACGAACTCAGGCATCAGATCCTACTACGACGAGTTCATCTACCCCGAGATTCCATCGATCGAGATCCGGTACGCCTTCTCTCTCAGCGGGATCGATCCCAGCCGCAGGTGGTCATCCGCTACGTACCACGATGGCAGCTGGGAAAATCCGAGCAGGGACTACGTAGACAAAATCGAAAAAAAGATCGGTCAGTACGCCACCGGGATCTCGTTCGCAGCCCAGCAAATCGGAACACAGGACAGCAGAGCGGCAAAAGCTCTCGATAAGCTCTCGCAAAACATCACGAACCAGGGGTGGATGGGTGTGAGAAACGCGCTCGAAGAATGCCTCGAGCTCGACAGGGCCAAAAAGTTCCTCATGGAGTCAGGAATCGACAAGGCCCTCACGTGGCTCACGCAACCGCCCATCATGTACGAAAGCGGCAACAACGACAACACGCACAAGCCGCTGGGGTCCACGATCCTCAAGAGCAAGTCGGTGCCGTACAGCCTGTATGTCAGTCTCGTTGGGAGCAGAGGAAGGTACAACGCTCCCGACATCGGATTCCAATCCGTCTTCGGCGATCACGCCGAAAACGAAGAGTCAGCGACCTTGCGTAAGGTCTGCGGGATCTCGAGCGACCATCAGCTCTCTACGGTCAGAGGAGAGATCGAGGAGTGGCTCGAGGGCCTCGACAACAGGCAGAGATCGTACATCAGAAGACGCCTCGAGATAGAGAAGGGCGGCGATTACATCGGAAACCTCACCGTACTGTGGGGGGCCGCGACCCTGCAAGACGCCGCGATGTGGAGCCCGTCACCGTTCGTTATGAAGATCTCCGTCGAGAGCACCCCGTACCTGAACGCCTTCAGACACTCTCCGGACGGAAACTGTGCCGGGTGGCTGCTCGTCTACCCGGCCAAATGGAGCCAGGTGAACGAAACAGCCAGACCGACGATCTTCTGGAAGTAGACTGCCCGATTCAGGCATCAAACGAAGCGAAGCCCTCCGGTCTTGACGACGAGGAGGGCCTCGGGAAGGGACGATGGGTGAGCGACGAACTCTGTCGTACCTTCATGATGGTACCAGCGTAGTCTTCCGCGTGTCAACCCAGCTCAGAAAACCGGCTCGAGCTCGAGCTGGCTCACGGCCCCTCTCCCGTCGCTCGAGATCCCCAGCACAAGGGCCGAGAACCGGGCGTACTCACCGTCCATCTCAACGACCATCACCACTCTCCCGACCCCCTTTTCCCATGGCTCCACGAACGTCAGAACGAACGTGATCCCAGAATCATTGTCGTATTGGGATAGTTGGATGATCAGAGATCTGATGGAGTCGAGAGGAACAGCTTCTCCTCCGATAAGCAGTTCAACCACGTTGAGGGCTGATCCGAGCTCGATCTCATCGTCCTCATCTGGGGGCGCCCCGTTCTCGATAAAGTCCTGAACAGCCCGATAAGCGTCCACGACCAGCTTGTACTTCCTCGAGGTGGCGTCTGTCCCGGTCCTGTCTGGGTGATACTTCCTGGATAGCAAACGAAAACTTCGCTTGGCCTGAACCAGCGATGCCTCGAGTCCGAGTCCAAGGATCCTGAATGCGCGCTCGATGTCCATGGCTCCGAGAATAGCACGATGAGAGCCGACAAGCAGGCGCCGATCGCCGAGAACGATCTCGACGATCGATGCTCGCCGTTCGTTACTCCTTGCGCCTCACCATCCGTACCTCGAACCTCTCCATCAGCATGTCCAGCGTAATGCCTCCAACCTTCGTGGACGGGGCCGCCGCCAGGGTGGAGACCTCCGCAGAGACCAGCTCGAGCTCCTCGCGCATGCTCGACATCTGTGCCCGCAGTTGACCGACAACAGCACTCTGCTCACCGGAGAGTGACTGGAGAGTCTTGACGGCCCTGATGGACGGAGCCGCATCCTGCTCGATCCTTTCCAGGGCTTGACCAAGGTTCTCGAGGACACGGCCCTCGACGGTCGCGGCAATGGCGTCGACATCGACAGGATCCGGAGCAGTCTCTCCACCGCCAAGGGACACGACCAGCTGCTCCACCGCTGCAAGCCGAGACTCGATTCGCCCGACAGTCGCGTCAACAGCGCTCTGAACGACATCTCCGAGCATGCCGGAGATCATCGAGCGGATCATGGCCTTGTCCACGACCAAACCGGCGGAAGGCATAGGACCAACAGGCGGATCGAACACCTTGGCGGTCTTGCTCTCGCTCACACTGGCCAAGGGCTCCTGGCCAACCAGCTTGGCAGCCTCACTCGATGCTTCCTCTATGGTGAGCGCCACGACTCCACGCTCCTCCATCTCTCTGCCATACGGCTCCATGATGGAGTGCATGACTACCGTGTTGGTCTTCTTTCCGTAGACCAGGCCATAGCTCTTCATGAGCAGGTTGATCGAGAAGCGGTGCCCGTCCGGAATCAACCTCAGCATCGACAGCACGTAGTCCCTGGGCTTTCCTTTGAACACGGACAGCGCTACCTTGACCGCGGACGACGGAGCCTGTCCACCGCCGGCCATGGACGCATCGGTGATCCACTGCTGAACAGCGCCGACGGATCCATGAGGGATATCCAAGTCCGGCCAGGCACCGCTCATCCTGCACTGCTCGACGAACTCCGCCCCAGCAACAATGACACGCTGATTGCCAGCCGAGTATCCAGAGACTGGCTTGTTCATGAACACCGCCGAGGCCAGAACAGCAGACGGCGCAGCGGCCGGAGCAGCAGACGGCGCAGCAGCCGGCGCAGAAGACACACGAGACGGAGAGAGCAACTTCTTGCTGGCCGCGCCTTCGAGCACGGCGCGATGACGCTCGAGTTCTCCGTGCCCGGGCATGTCCATGGGCAACGCACCGAGGAAGAGAGGAACAAAGCCGTCACCTGGCCTGACCGTCTTCTCGCCCTTCTCTCTCACCTTGGATGAGAACAGGGTCATAATCCCACGCTGCTTGTAGTAGTTGATCCTCTTCTTTGTGAGATCGAGGCACAGACGATGGATGGTGTTGACCGAACACGAAGTGCCTTCTGGCAACGACAGCATGCAGGCGACGAAGAAGGCCTGCGCGTTCGAGTCGATCAGAGACGTGAGATCGTTCGTCAACGACTTGCCGAGCTCCTTGGATACCCGCGGCTTGCTCTTCCCCCGCCCGGAGAAGCCATCTACCATGATCACGGTCGACGCCAGCCTACGAAGCGCGCTGATGTCCTTGGAAACGATCCACTCCACCGCGATCTCGAACGCCGGGATCCTGCTCTTCAGGCCAGAATGCACCTTCTCGAAGTCGGTCTTGTCGCTCTCGAGAGCGTAAACGATCCGAGCCTCGACGCGACGACGCAGATCATCAGCAGGTGGCAACTCCTCGTTGACCATGACCTCCGAGACCTGCTCGACGACGGTGTCGACATCGACCGAAGCGAGCTCGATGCTGGAGATGCACAGATCGATCCACCCGTCGAGCTCTTCCCCTTCGACCAACCGCTTCGGCTGGTGACGCCCCATGGCCTCACTCACCAGAGCCATGTTCCCGTCTGCACCGAAGACCTCGTCCCAGACCTGCGCGGTGACCAGCATCGGATCGATGTCGACCCCATCGGCCTCGCGCAGCCACTCTCGGACGCGCTTGAAGTCCATCACATCCCCGGTCTCCTCCCCACCACGGATCATGGCCATGAGAATGTGGGTCTTGAGATCGTTTTCATCCTTCTCGTCGGCCGCGTTGATGGAGACCGAAACCCCCTTAATCACAAAGCCAACGCTCTCGAACATCGGCTTGGCCTTGGAAAGCTTGTGGCTGACGCGCACGAACGGGATGCCAGCTCTCTTCGCCAGCTTGACCACGACGCTGTCGATCAGGTGATTCGTCAAGCTGGCGAGAACGACCACCGCCTCGCAGGCGATAGGTAGCCGATCCGCAGACACCTGGTCGTACGACCAGTGTTCGACGATCTCCATCCCCAGCTCACGGTACGGCCCCTTGAACTGACGCTCGACGCGCCCGGGCTCACCGCCAACGAGAAGAACCTTCAGTAGTCCATTTTTCCGGTTCGGTCTGGCCATGTCGCACTCCTTCTGTGGTTGAAAAGACAGTAACACATGCTACCAGCGGTGGCAAGCTACTGTCCCACAAACACCGAAGCCCCCCTCCCGCACTCGGCGGAAGGGGGGCGCGCTGACTCGCTGTCGCTGTCGATGACCTCGAAGGTGCCTCGACTAGAAGGGCATCGCCTCGGCGCCGGGCAGGGCACTCTCACCTTCGACCACGGGCTGGGCGACCTCGGCCTTCTTGCCGCGGTTGCGCAGGGCGGAGAGGGCCTCGGAGTCCCAGCTGGAGACCCACTCGTCGGCTTCCTGGTGGATGGCCTGGTAGGCGGCGAACATCTCGTTGCCCACGTAGGAGACCTTGAGGTAGTCGGTGTCCACGGCCTTGGGCTCGTCGAGCCACACAGGCAGGGTCACGGGGGACTTCTGCTTGGTGCCGACTTCGTCGAAGAGGGGGATGCCCTTCTCGTCGCGCTTGGGACCGACCTTCAGCGAGAAGGCGCACAGGGGGTACTGGGTGCTGCGCCCACCGCGCTTGGCCAGGCGGTTGGCCGCGGTGATGACCTTGCCGGAGTAGCGGGGGATGATGCCACGGTCGCGACCCTGGCCAGCCGCGGCCAGCGCCCGAGCAGTGTAGCCGGAGGTGGCGAGCATCAGGGGCTCCTTCATGCCGTTGACGCAGACCAGGATGTGGGTGCTGCCGCGGGGATCGCCGGAAGCCTGGGCATCCTCGAACTCGTCGTAGCCGTAGCGCTGGGACAAGCCGCCGCCCTCCTTGGGGGTGACGCTCCAGGACTTGCGGATGCGGACCACGGACAGATCGACATCACGAGAGGAGAAGCCCTCGACCTCGGTGCCGTCGTTGGTGATCAGCGTGTGCGGGGCGAAGCCCGGGATCTCGATGCCCTGCTCGGCGCTGATGAAGAAGCCGCCGGTGAAGCTGACGTCGCCCGCCTTCTTCTGGCTGGCCTTGCCGTTGACCCACTGCAGCACGGGGTAGACCGAGCCGAAGGCGCGATCCTCGACCAGGACCTCCGCTTCCAGGAAGTCCAGACCGTCATCGATGCGCTCGGGCACTGCGTTCTTGCTGATGTCGTCGCTCATGGTGTTTCTCTCTCTGTTGGATTGAGGGCTTTTGGCCCTCTGGAAATGCCAGGTGTGAGCCCGGCGGGGTAATCCAGGACGAAGCCCTGGAAATCGTTGTTTTTCTACTTCTCTGGAAGCTTCCTGGCGGACTCGAGGCACCAGCTCAGGAGACTTCTCGCGAATGGGATGGGAGTGAGAGCTCGGATCTGCTTCCAATCGAGCGACTCGGCGTTCTCGGGGGCGTACCCCATCATGGAGACCAGCTCCGGGACCGTGATCAAGACAAAGCCGAGGGCACTGGTCATCGAATGGCACAGTAGGCCGGACACCTTCAGCGTCTCCCCACCGGACTCGACCGGGAACACAGCCACCGACCGTGGGAGGCAGAAGGCTACCCCGGGAAGGATTGGGAGCGGACGACGCCCCTCCATGGCCAGCTTGATCTCCCTGGAGTACTCCGGAACACGCTGATCGATCTCGACCCCGACTCCACGGAACAACTCCTCGTCCCACATCTTGACCAAGCCAGACTCGCTCAGAGGGGCTCCCGGACCATGCGTTCGCCGCGGAGGATGCAGCGCCTGAACGGAGTGACACGTGACCATGTACTGGTGAACGACGATGGATCCAAAACCCTCCGCGTCCAATGGAACACTCCAGCGCTTCGCCAGCTTCGACCGTCCGATACCGCCAGGATGACCATCCGACCCCAGCTCGTCGACCTGCAGCAGGATTCTCGCCCCGCATGTCGACGCTGACTCATGAGGAGAGCGCGACGAATCGGGCCCTACGATCAAGATATCGGATGGGTGGAGCTCATCCCCAGGGCTGCATACGGTCACGACCATCTCACTCGAGCCGATCGCTGCGATCTGCCAACCGAAGCCAGAAGCCCCGAATCCCTCAATCAGAACGTGGATCATGACGAGCTCCTGGAAACGTTGTGTGCCCTGGTCGGGGTTCCATCGGACAGGACGTGCCAACTACGAGCCATGCCGTCGCTCTTGGCGTCGAGCAGATCGTACAGCCCGAACGGATTTCCAGGAGAAATGGAAGCGAGCCACGTACAGAAAACCCTGTGATCCAGTCCTCCCCACGCGCCCGTCGGGATCTCAGCCCGATCCCAGGCCGAGAAGATAGCGCAAGAGCCCCCGTCACCGGAGGAGAAAGGGAACCCAATGACGATCTCGGGAGCCGCGAGCGACCTCCATCTCGAGGGCACCTTCACTACATCGATCGAACATGGATCGCCCTTCTTGCCGAGATCCGAGAACACCGAGTCCGCTATGACCGACAGGCCCGCACGGTTCCATCCCGATACGACCGGACACGCCGCCGCCAACGCTTCCACTCGGCTACACCAGCTCCCGTAATGGAACGCCTCGATAGATCCGATGGCCTCCATCTCCCACTTGATACACAGCAGGGAGCAGAGCTCGACCAGCGGCCCAATGAGCTCACAGAAAATGGCGGGGTATCCGAGCATGGCCAACACCGCGCTGCGGCACTGACCCTGGTACTCATCCATTCCACGCCTGACGCCTTCGGGGACCATGGCCGGAAGCGAACCTCCGAAGATCTTACCGACGTCGTGCGTGGCTCCTGCCATCCCGGCGACCAGGGACCCAGCAGGGAGCCCAAGATCGTTCATGTAGGGCTCGGCGATCCTCTTGGACAGCTCCCCCGTGTACATGGAGTGCGTCAGAATACTGCAGCTCGAAGACCTGGCCGATGGCCCAACATGAACACCGTAACGAGAGAGTCGCTTCAGACAAGATCCGATAACGTCCAGCGTGCAAGGAGTGATGGCCATGGACTCGTAGTCCACCATCGCTCCCATGCCTGGGACGAGCCGCCGTGATACGCTCCCCTGAGAGGGGAAGGTGAGAACTTGCTGTGACATAACTTCCTCAACGTGCACAGGCAGAGTATCACCATGAGTGTTGCGGTCAAGCCCAAAAGTGATAAGGTGTATAACGAACAAACGAGGAAATGACAGGGATGGACAGACCAGAGTTTCCAGGCGTCAATCCGCTATCCGTTGTGGACAAGATCCATGCGCTGCCGATCTCTGGCAAGCCGGTGGCCTTCAAGTCCAGGCCACGATGCGTCTCCTGCGGAAAGGATGCGGCGCCGTTCGGAAGGCTCCTGTACCCAGGATACGTCACCTGCTCTCACCAAGAATGCCTCCATGTTCCGCCGGGGAAAGTCTGCGAGATCTTCCCTACGCCATACGGTAGAGCCATGAGGCGCACCACCCTATCGATCTTCTGCAAGGTCATCGAGCTCCCATCCGGGCGCATCCTGGTTCAGAGAGAGCCCATCATCGAGCGCGCCGAGATCCTGGCGAACGCCTACAAGGCCTTGGTCGACTGGCAGCGCGCCATCGACACATGGGAAAGGTACGAGAACCCCGACGACTACGATGAGGGCATCCCGTCGATCATCCCACCGAGGTGGCTCGACGACGTCCTTGCCATCAGAGCATCGGAGATGCCAGAGCCGATGAGCCCCATCGAAGGGATGCCGGAAGACCTCCAGCTCACGCTCAGGAGGATTCTCGTCAAGGGAGAAGCCGCCCTGGACGTCCCGTTCTAACGACAGGCGAGGCTCAGGCGGCGGCAGACAGAGATGGCCGGTGTGGCTCAGGCGGCGGCAGACAAGAGCTCAGGCGGCGGCAGATACCGACATCACGAGTGCTCGGCCACCCACTTCATGGCAGACCTGAGCGTCTCCTTGACGGGATACTCCGAGTCTTCGTCTTCCTTGGCCCGACGCAGCGCTTCTTCATGGGAGAGCCCATAGACCACCCTCAGCATCGCGTACGCAGCCGAGACGGACCGAGAAGCGCCGGCCGCGCAGTGGAGCAGCACCGGCCTGCCAACAGCCCTCGCGCGCCAAAGAAGATCCTCGACATCATCGAGGGTGCCATCAGGAAACGGCCACCCGTCCTCGAACCCTCTCTTCAGAACGACCCCCGCGTCCCACGTCCGGGAGGTCCCATAGAAGTCGGCGATACCGCCCCAGAGATCGCACCCAGACGGTGGCGTACGTGGAGACTTGTACGCTCCGATCCACAGCCCTGGCGCCACCTCTCGCAGGTTGAACATCGGGTTGTCGTTCTGCCAGCGTGGCCAGCTATGATCTGCTACCGACATCGGGTACTCCGAGCACGACAAACAGTCTACCCACCGACAGACGAGCTCGCCAGCCCAGCATGGATCCGCCTCATGGCATCGCCAGCTATCGACGCAGCGAACCTCGCGTCCCTGAACCGCCGCTCGAGCCTGTCCTTGATCAGCCCGTTCTTCGACATCGGAGGGTCAGCCTGGACGAGCCCATCTTCGTCGAGCGTTACCTCGGTGCTCTCTCCACCATGGACGACCTTCAGAGTCAACCTGGTCGTCGCCGCCGAAGGGTCGTCCAGGATGCTCCGGATCGTCCGGCGCACCCACGCCGTGTGCTCAGCGTCTCCGCCGCCCTGGGCCGAGCACCTCACCTGGCTCCCCTTGATGCGCACATCCATCAGGGTCACGCCATCACCGATGGACAGCTCGTCACTATCACGCTGGATACACCCGTTCAGGCAGGACCTGGAGAGCACCTCCCACCCGGGAGACGAACCGTGAGCCCAGCACACCGGGTCAGGCGTCACTGACCCACAGACAGGGTACAGGAGCCGTCTCGCCCACGTCTCGTGACCAGACCGATCCCCGATCCACACCCACCCTGGGTCCCGGCACAGCAAGCACTCGACAATCTTGGTCCTGGGCACAGCCCGCTGCATCAGCTGTTCTCTGGCCGCGACCATGTAGACCTGCTTTTCTTGGCGCGTCATGCCATCGTCCCGCTTGCCGTCCCGAGACGCCAACACCGACGCCATCGCCTGAACAGCCCTCCTTCCTACAGTGCGCTCGTCCTGGCGAATCCAAAGACGGAACAGGCCCGTCCCGTTATCGGCATAGCCGAGCTCAGAGGTCTCGAGGTCGAGACCGCCGTCGTACGGAGGAATAGAGCGACACCACCCGCGCCGCAGCTTCTGGATGGGCCCATCCGTGGACCACGCTGCACGAGACGCCCTCGACGCCAGCTCGTCGATGGGTCCGATCTGTCGGTCGATGGACGAGAACCTTCCGGTGAGCTTGCCTGAAAACATGACTTCATCTCCACTGATGGCGTCGTTGTAGCCGAGCGCACTCATAACGTAAACGACATAGACTTGCTACCCCGAGTAGAACGACTTAAACTCATGGAAGGAGGTGATTATCGTGACCAGCGTACAGAGCGAAGTTCTCACGACAGAGAAAGACACCCAGCAGCAAGACAGCGTCTTGCGCAACCTCAGGGAAACCTTCGTCCATGACGGGAAGGTCGGGATCAGCCAGCAGAAAGCGGCAGATCTGTGCGACGTCTCCCGTCAGACGTGGGCGGCCTGGGAAGCAAAGACGCGCCCCATCAACCTCGAGCAGCTCAACGACATCGTCACGGCCCTCGGCCTCGATGAGGTCAAGGTGATCGAGGTCGTCAGGTGGGGCAAGAGGGACTCTCCCGACAACTAGCGTCCTCGCCTTTTTCTCGACAAGACACCGACACCGGCCAAGGCCACCCTGGCGAATGCATCGACAGGGTCAGCCCTGGTCTGATCGATCGCGTCTCTCACCTGCATGGCTGCCTCTGGGCCGAGCCTGCTGGTCAGCAGTGCTACGACACGGACAGCCTTGGCTGGCCCGACCACCATCATGGCCTCGACGATCTCCTCCTCGGTCGCCTCCCTCATCCAGTCAATCACGCTCTTTCCGATCTTGCTATGCATCACCATCTCCCGCTTCCAGGCACAAGGACTCTCCGACCACCCGGACCGACGACGATACGCCCGCCAGAGAGCCCGAGCACCTCACGCATTCGTTTGATCTTGTCCCTGTCCATCTGTGGCAGATCCTCGGATCCGTCAACCGTCTCGTCGGAGAAAGCTCCACGCGGCCTCGACGCCGCTGAGTCATCCTTCCCGGCGTCCTTGACAGTCTTCTTCTTGGCGGGCCCTTCCCACTTCCAGGCCTCGTGCTTCGAGATGTAGTCCAGTAGCAGGATCGTCACCATAGCGAGATCTTCGCGCACAGGCGTCCTGTCCTTGACCAACGCCTCGGCGACCCGCTCTGACGCCTCCCTGAACTCAGGGGTCGAGCAGCCTGAACCGATCCTGCGAACGAGGCTCGTGAACCTACGCAGCCTCGCGTCTCGATCATCCGTGGTTAGACTCAAGGTGACCTCCATCGAACTCGCGTACGAAACCAAAACAGGGTATGAGTATAACACCAAGTATCCTCTACCAGGAAGGGCGGCATGGGAAGCAGAGATAGACTTAGGAAAAGAAAGGCCCGAAACACAGACATGCAGAACGTGAAGCTGAATAGCGTTCTCGTAGGCATCCGAGCCGTCCTGAGCGACGCCGGCCTCCCGCACGAGGAGTACCAGATGGCCGAAACCATCCAGGCCCTCGTGGACGCTGTACAGGGGACCGACAGCTCAGCCCCCGCACACGCACCTGCCGCCGTCGCCAGCATCGCCGCCCCCATGGCCGACCGTCTCATCGGCGACCTCGATCTTCAGCTCGACGGAGAGGTCAAAGAGGAAGATGAGTTCGATCTCGACGACCCGAACCTGTGGGAGCTCGATCTGGACATCGAGATCAGCGCCGCCCAAGAGCCGGCCACGCCTTCGTCACAGCCGGCTGGTGCAGCACCACAGCAGATCGGCAAGCCGATCGGGCACGGACTGGACGCAGCCTCGGCCATGGACAAGCTGAAAACAAAGCTCGCCAACGCGGAAAAGCACGGGGTCAAAAGAGGCATGCCAGGTGCTGGCGGACGAGCGATCGGACCGAGCACCGCCGAACGGACATCGATCGACGAGCAGCGCAAGATCATGGAGAAGATGACTGGGAGACCACAGGAAGCTCCCCCCGGCGGGATGATGAAACCGTAGTCGGCCGCGAGAGCGGGCCGGTTAGATCGGGCGAAGACGCCACAGAACAGGGGTATTCACCCCGCCCGCGAAGTTGATTCGACTGCCGATGATCGGCAAGCTGACGAACTGCGGAGGAGCGGCCTTGTCAACGACCCAGGCTGGGATGTTCGGGTTCGACCACGTGATGTTGGCGAGCGGACCGCTCCACAGCACCTCGAACGCTCCCTCGGGGATCGAGAACCACACGCCTGGACCCAGGATCAGCCGCTGTGG
>Ga0307928_10000303_pt1 | contig 36821 bp, 50 predicted proteins | sample AceLakmetagen232_FD_201815 | JGI IMG/M metagenome (GOLD analysis project Ga0307928, IMG submission 201815) | Saline water microbial communities from Ace Lake, Antarctica - #232 | ecosystem: Environmental > Aquatic > Non-marine Saline and Alkaline > Saline | place: Antarctica: Ace Lake... | reverse complement strand
CGGACGACATCCACACAGCTAGGGCAAAGGAGTTATTCCACACGGATAACCCCGGCGCCACAGAGCGTCAATACGCGAAGTCATATAACTTGGGACACGCTCTAGGTTCTGTAGCAGGAGGTAAGCCATGATCTTTCAGAAGTACTGTCGATGTGGTGACGCCCTCACTAAATATATGGGTCCTGTAACGTGTGAGACCATAGAGGAAGCATTCACTCAGATGTGCGAGGATCATAAGGACATCAGGCACCTGCCGTCAACGCGGGAGTTCTATGTAGCCCGGGCGTGGCCTAACTACAAGACAATGGGTAAGGTCAGGCACCCCAGGAAGAATCACGTGGGCGCATAGGAGAGCAGATGCCGATAGGTGAACAGCAACACTTTGCGATTGAGAGGCTGAAAGCAGAACTAGAGGACCTCGGCAAGACACGAGTTAAGGTCGAGGATCTCCATCACATAGACAGGCTTACTAAGGCCGTCAGGGATTTAGTCGCTGGTAAGCGGCCCCACATAATGGATGTCGGGGTCTACGAGGTCAAGGCCGCCACAACCAGACGCGGACCCACGATGATCCTAGCTTTACAGCGGGACCAGGATGAATGGGTGCGTGAGCTGATGAAGGAAGCAACCCAGACCGGTATGTTACGTTACAAGATGAGGTTAACAACGGAGAAGCTAGATGGATGATGTTGACCAGTACGCCCAAACATCTTTGCAAGGCATTTGTATTAACTATGACAGCATGAGGAAGAGATCATGACACGTACATTCAAGACCGAAGACGGATCGGAATGGAAAACAGTATCACTGGAAGAATGGGACAAACTCAATGAAGGAAACCGTGAAATCTTAATGCTTGAGCACGGAATCGTTTTCGTCGGAAGACAAGCATCATGACCATCGCTGGTTTATTGCATAGCGGGGTGTCGATCATGGCATCCCCGTATCTCATGAAGCATACGCAATACCGTAAGCCCCACACCAAGAATCGGCGTATACGCAAGAAGTGGAGCAAACGCGCACATAACTGGCGGCATGAAGTGGATCCCGGTATCTATCACTGGGGTGATCACATCGTTGCGCACCCCGCAACTATCGCACGCCTTAAGCAACAAGCACAGGAGGTATTATGAGAACGTTTGAGCATTTCCCACAGGATACAGATCACCGATGTCCTGTATGTGGGACGTCAGAAGACAAAGAGAGCGTGTTAGTTCCTGTTGTGGGTACTGAAGATGGGAACATTAGTCAGGCAGCGATAGTCCATGTAGATTGTTTGATACCTGGACTGTTCTTCTATCCGGAACAGGAATTCATCGGTTTGAAGGCTAGGCACAAGTACAGGGAAGTCTAATAACAAAGGAGAACAGACTAATGGAAACAATCGACATGCTTTATGCAATACGCAAGCGTGAGCATAAGCTGGCGCATGGGTAGAAGAAGAGGCGAAATCATGTTCGCTGTAAACAATGGAGGCAGAAATGGTTGAACATATGCAGGGGAACTTCCCAGAGAATGATGACGCGATTGAGAAGCTACATGGGAGAGTTCAACACGGCTGTCATATAAGCTGGTATTTCTCAGATGATGTAGAGTATGCGCACGACTGTGCCGAGACAGAAGCGGACGTTCGTGCTGATCCACCATTTGCGGGGCTAGTTGTAGCCACACACGGAACCGAGATCTGTGGCCGGGAGTTAGAGGTAGATGACGCCATTGTGGTAATACACAAGTATCCGACAGAGAAATGTAATCCAGAAGCGACGTGGCTGCCACTAGGGGACCTAATGGATTTACCAAATCTGGTAAGGATATGGGTCACTAAATGAAAGCCGTAACGATGGAGAATGATGATGCGCTTGGCAACTTGCATGGACTCATTAGGCATGGAATCCATATCGTTATGGCCGACCCAATGAAAGCTGTAACCGTAACGATTAGCAAGACCCTTAACATACCTACCCGTAAGGATGGCTCCGAGCTGGATTGGGGGAGCTTCGACGGCTCCTATGATGTTTGCTACGGGCACTTTAACGCGGGCGATGTGGAGTGTGGTGAGGGGGAGTGTGACGAGTGCATGGCGGACGGACGTAACCGAGCACACCGTGAACAGTGGCTAAAGAATCAGAAAGAAGAACCCGCTAAAGAAGGGTCCGGATAGTCATACCCGGATAGTTTAGCAGTCAGCTGTACAGGGTAATACCTGTATGGCTGACATTATTCACGGCATAGCCAGCAAGCCGCTACTAGACAGGCAACACCTATTACACCGACAACTATACCAGAGATCATGATTCACCTATAACATCACTACTGTTATCGTGCATACACATGTTACAACTCCTTCCGCCATCCTAATCTCCATAGTAGACGGGCAATACTGGTAGCGGTTTCATCCACGGCATCCTCTTCTAACTCGGTGCAGACATGCAGGCCCTCATGGATAATGATGTCCAGATCGCCTAACAACTCACCCTCTGTGGGAATGAATACCTTCTTGCACCAGTAACGTACTTCACCAAGGTCATTAGGGGGTAACTCCGTGTAGTCATGGATACGCCATCTGTGACCACGAAATAGGTGGGATCGTATAGGTTTAGTGCTCATGCCGTATTATACGTCGCTGTTACGACTAGGTCACTCCCTTTCCCCTTACTGATACTATATAACTGAACCCCGGATAGGATATAGGGGCTGACACGTTCTTTTAGCAGCCGGGGGTAATATGATACCCTGGTGTCAATGTTTGCAGGGGGTCAGGGTATCATATTAGGCGATATGGTCAGGGGTACCGTTGCGCACACCCGCAATTACGAGATTGTAATATGATACCCTGGCATCAATGTTTGCAGGGGTCCATGGTATCATATTACAAATCAGGTTGATTCCAGCCCCCGTTACCCCCACACGTACACGTGTGCCATTGTGTCCCGAATTCCTTAATTTCTACCCCTTTCAGGTTATAATAGAATAGAGAAGGACATCACGTCTTTCACGGAGTATACCCTATTTTTTAGGGGTGTCATCCCATACCAATTTCCTAACCTGTAACTAAGGGAGGAGGGGTAGCGGCCTAGGAGCGCATGCCCCATGAATTTATAACCACCACTAACAGGAGAGTATCATGGCACAGCGGACATACAGACAGCGGTTCATAGAGATGGTAGAGTACGCCCTCGGAGTGAGACTTACGGCGGCACACTTCACGGTGGTAACCATGACTGGTCGCTCTGGGAGATGTCGGAGTCAATCAAACGGACCATTGAGATCCTGGATCTTACTCAGGCATACAGGAAGAAAGCAGACGATGCCATGCTCGCCGAGATCATGGAGCAGGACATATTAACCACCAAAACGCAGGAAATATAATGCATTACGAGATCAATGTTAGTTACAAAGGGTTACATCTGTTCGCCACAACCGAGCGGTCGTTACGCGATCTATATAAGACGGCGCGGGTGTTCAAGAAGCTGAAGGCGGCATTCTCGGAAGAGAAAGGTTACAAGATCAACGTAACCCAACAGTCTGGCTCAGGTGAAGATGCGCTAGATGCGGTATTGGCGCTGGCCACGGCAATGGAGCGGGCTGCTGATACGGAACAGGATTTACCGTGAGTAGGTCCGGACAAGGAGAACACTATGAACGCATTAGTTGAATGGAGAGCACGATGGATCAAGATGGCCCAGACAGCCATGGGAAGCGTTAAGCTTATCGACGGTAACGCGTACGATAACGTCTACGCCACATTACATCCCGGATGGTGGGAAGTTCCTGCCGGTGTATTATACTGGCCTGCAAGGGTAGAGCCACACGGTGATCCCTTGATGGAGGGCGTTACGGCTAATGAAAACACGTTCTTTGCGTGGAAGGCTATGCAGCAGGGCGATGGTGTGGACAGGACTACCTTGATAGGGGCGTTTTCAGTCCAGGGCGCTACGTACTCAGGTAGTACGGTGGTGGGTAACGGAAACCAGGACATGGATCACGCCGAGCTTATTTACATAATGCGCTTCGCAATCCGGGTTCTGGCACGTAAGTTCGAGGATAGGCGTGACATGCGCAGCCTCAGATTCGGGGGATGAAGTTCAAGCAGGAAGCTACGCCAGAGTGGAATAGCACATCACCCGGATTGCAGCTGCAGTGAGGACGACGAGGACGATAGCTAAGAAAAAGGGTTGATTACACCACAACAGGGAGATGACATGGATATCAAAGTAGATCCGGAGATAGTCGTAGAGGTCGTGAAGGAAGCGTTCTGGTTGGCATACCAGGCATGCGGGAGCTCAGCAGGTATGGGCTTCTTGCAGGCCAGAGCAGGTGTTACCAAAGATCAGGTATGGGACAACGTACAGAACGACGGGGATTATCAAGGCGCTGGCCATAGCAAGCCCGGGAAACCGTTCGGGGACTGCGTGTTCGGACGCATGATGAAGCTCAGCATTAATTTTGATCCCAAGACAGGGGTCATTGAGGTAAGCGATGGCAAGCCTAGTATCGATTACCAGGCCTGGTGCCACGAGTACCCGACACGGGAATCACTGGTGCTGGCAGCAGCTGATAACGTCAAGGAGCTCGGCAGGGAAGCCAAGATCTTGGCTGCGCGGGATTCACGGGCACGGACCTCGGCAGCAGCTGATAACGTTGACAAAAAGGAAGAGGACGATAGGTAAGAAAAAGGGTTGATGAACACCACAACAAGATGACGATAACGTTGATAAAAAGGAAGAGGAGACCGCAGATGTTGATTGAATTACTGAAGCTCGGCACCATGGTGACGGACAAGGACACAGAGCTGACAGGTATGCTAACGCATTACCAGTCAGATGGTGAGAGCCTGTTCTACTACTTGTTTCAGCCCAAGGGCTTGAACAAGGAGACAGGTGAGCCCATTAAGTCCATGTGGGTGCGCGAAGGCCAGATCATGGGTGCCAAGGAGGTCATGGTTGATCTACCACTGGAGATGATCGGTACCGCCTGTACTGACAAGGCGTCTGGGTTCAAGGGCGTAGTGAAGTGGGTGGACCTGCATATCAATGGGTGCATACACGCGTCACTGCTATCCAAGGCCACGACAAAGACAGGCGAGCTGGTTCCGCAGCAGGACTTCGATATCCGACGGCTTAAGGGCTCGAAGGTACCGAAGTTCACGGAACCCGATCTTGCCAAGAGCATCAAGGATAGACCGTCACCTGCCGGCATGCCCAGTAGTACGGTTATGACAGCATCCTCCGATCACGGGAGTATGTTCCGATAACACAGTGATTCTTGGGATACTCGGGCCACCGGGGTACTCATTGTAGGAGCAGGTGGCACTCTTTTTCGTGCTGCAGTCTGGACTTGTAATTCTCGTCTCTGTTATGTCGAGTTCTGTTCTGGCCCGCCTGGAGGCTTTGTATCCAGGAATCTTTTTCGTGCTAAAAGTATAGTGATGACGGGTGAACCAATGTTTGATCTACTCAGTCGATGCACTACGGGGTCAATCGAGGTTCCGGCCACCCGGGGGCGTTGTACCCGGGACCTTTTTTCGTGCCACAGTCAGGCGTACAGTACGGTACGTCACGTCATAATGTGATATGGCGGTATGGGTAGGGTGGTTCTCCACCCTACCCCCTTTATTCTTTTTCGTGACAAGGCAAGTTGGAGTGGATAGAGGCTTGTTTTACAACAGTCCTATGCTGCGACGGCCGCCCGGGGCATTGTACCGGGACTATTTATTCGTGCTGTGGTTAGGCCAAGCTAGCCACACTGATATCTTGTCAGTTGCTGCTTGGTCGAGCGGAAGCCACCCAGGGGCGTTGTACCTGGGACTATTTTCGTGCTAAGGCGTGTTGTGCTGTTGTTTACTCGACCATGGTAGAGTGAAGACTAGCGACAGCCACCCGGGGCTTTGTACCGGGACTATTTCATTTTCCGACATCCTGTCGGGATACTGTTGAGTGTGTCAATGCCATGCGCACCAACAGGCTATCCAATAACAAGCTCACGACGCAATATGCAAACTGTGAGCAACAAAGGAGGACATATCATGGCTAAGAAAACAACAGAACCGGTAGTGATCACAGGAGTTAAGCGTGACTTCATAGGGTTTACACTCTATGGACTTTCACACTGGATCCCTGAGAAGTTCCCGCAGTCAGTCATCGATAAGATGGTAAGAGATCAGACAGGCGGCAAGGTGCCTACCAAAGGTGCCAAGGAACCACGTGACCCAGATAGGGAAAGGTTTGAGAGCCTGCACCTGCTCCCTGCCCGTAACAAGGCGGAAGAGAAGCACGACAAGAGTGCGTGGCTCAAGCGGTTGGGTATGCCATCTGTGGCAGTGAAGCAGTCTGCGGTGAACGCAGCACGTTTCACTGAGATGTCGATGGTCGAGGCAAGAGGGATGATGTTCTTCGAGGCACATCCTGATGATCCCGAGGGCATGCTCCTCAGGGTCGAAGCTGATGATCTGGTTGAACGTACGGACATCGTCCGTGTCGGTAATGCCAGAACAGCCATGCCAGCATTCCGTTACGGAATCGTCAACCCCAGGGTTGAGGGTGTGGTGTCGTTCCCCAGCAATATGCTCAATGCACAGTCCGTTGCGAACCTGCTTACCATGGCAGGCGAGTTGGTCGGTGTCATGGGCTGGCGTCCACTCGGCGTGAAAGGTACAGGCCCGTTTGGTCGTTACCGCATCGAGCTGAAGGAGCTACCCAAGATGAGCGGGCCTTGGACCGACAGCTTCAAGAAGCGGAAGATCCTGTAACATAATCCTGGGGGCTCTTCGGAGCCCCCTTTTCAAGGAGATGAGTATGCCTACAGGATTGAGAAGTACGGCGCTTAAGAAGGCAAAGGTTAGTGTGCTGTCCAAGCGGTTCAGCGTACGTAAAGGGTTCCAGATAGTGGGTGATGAATCTGCTGTCTACGGTATGGGCGAGAAGCTCATTGGGTGGGGTGAGGCCAATGATGAGGCGATTAATAGCTCCATCGTAGCCGATGCCCTAGAGGACGCCAGTCCGTTCCATCAGGAGTTTGACTGGGATGACGCAAGCGCAGCATACAAGCAGCGGCTGCGTCATGCAGGTTATCTCCGGCAGGCCATACAGATGCATGTCATCTACAGCAACGATCCCGGGCATGAAGTGCTCTTGTCGCCTGCAGTTGTCGTGTATCCCACGCCGGACATCATCGATGAGACTACGCCAGAAGCTGCGTGGCGGCCTCAAGTTACCCGTGCTGCGTTCACACAGGAAGACGTGATGAACAATGAGAAGTATCGCAACTTCCATCTGCAGCGAGCGTTGGTTGATATGGCGAACTTCGAGAAGAAGTACAGTTACCTAGAGGAGCTGTCAGAGGTGTTCGCCGTCATAGCCAAGGCGACCGCTAAGCACGGAAAGAAGAAACGATGAGGGGCAATCGAAGCAAAGGACGCACCGGTACAAGCCTGAATGGCCGTATCGTGTATTGCATGCCTCCCGCCAAATACAGGGATTACATCGAGCAACGCATACGCGACCTGCGAACTCGCTTGCCTGTGTTGTTAGCCGAGTTACCCACTGCCTTAGAGCTTCGGCTCAGTTGGCATATGGAGTTGCTAGACGGGCGGTATATCACCTGCGCGGAGAAGGAAAGCGGCGTACAACAGTGCGATGAGCTGATAGCCGCGTTGCAGTCCAATGACACGATACCCAGTGCATGGTATCGCGTGCCTACTACAATGCGGGTTATGCGTAACCGTAACGTACAGTCGAATAGTACTACTAGTACTACAATGCGGGTTATGCGTAACCGTAACGTACAGTCGAATAGTATGACAGTGCGCCGACGCCGTAGACTCGCAGCCGTTACAGTATGATACCCCCTAGCCGGGAGGGTTATATCCCGGCCCATTTTATACGTAAGGAAGAACATGTAGATGATTTCAGTCAGCTGAACACAAGCCAGCAGTCAGCCCAATTCCATTTCTGGGTTGTTCTGCGTCGGCGTTAGTAAGCTGAAATGGACTGAATCGGAAAGCAGACCGTAGTGGGCTGTAAATGTTCTGACCGGAAACGCCTACCCATGGCGCATCATGGTGCACATCCGGTGAGCTGCCGGGATGTTGTGGGTTACTAACACAGGCAGCTCGGATTTTTCAAACCACAACAAGGGAGTAGTATGAGCAAAGCAGACTGGGAACAGCACGAGAACACGGTAGGTCATGAGGCAGCGGAACGCGACAAAGTATTGATGTGCGGGCCCTCACTTGTGGCACGTTCGTCAGGCGTACAGCCTCCGCTCGCAGTACCGTTCGACATCAACGACTACGAGTACCAGCAGGGACAGGCAGAGCAGGAGCTCGACCAGTAGACGAATAGACATTGAGCGCTGGCAACGGCGCTCCTTCAACCACCTACCATCAACAGGAGAGATTATGAAATGCGCTATATGTAATAAGCCTATTGTCTTGACTCCCAGCGCGAAAGCAAGAGCGCTACACTTTGGTGGAGTTCCCACAGACTATACAAGGCTGTTCACAACGCATGCCGCTTGTGCTATAGAAAAGCGCAGCGCGGAAGCAAGAGAGCTAATGCGTAGACTTTCCGGTACGGAATAGCAAAGGAGAATGATTATGAAAGTTACAATAGATGTACCAGACGGTATGGCTGTGCTGCTTGTATCGGTTACGTCACTACGTAACATAGCAGCACCTCTAGACCCGCTGGTGCCAATCATGGAACAGAGTCAAGCTGCCCAGCCTCAGCGTGTACCCCAAGTCTTGGGCACAGACATACTGATAATCGCTATGTTGTCTAACATAACGATTAGCGCCCCAGCCCGGAACCGGATAGAGGAGCTAGCTGTACGGAAGCATGGTTGCATCACAGTCGCGGACTTCGTGGCTAATGTCACGGTTAAGCAGCTACGCAGTATCAAAGGTGTCGGCGACGCCACTATATGCGCGCTGCTTTCATGGCTGGATGTAATGGGTCTGAAACTGAAACCGTAGGGGGAGATCATGGATATAGTACTGGCATCGTTGTTGTTAGGGCTCATAGGTGTAGCGTTTATACTCACCCATGTGCTTAAACGCGCAGAGGGTAGGCTGGAGCGGCTAGAAGAACTGCATACGCCACCGATGCGATACAATCAGGACTACCTGGATCACTGTGTAGAGGTCACTATGTGTCCGTACTGGCGGGAAGACCGCAACACGAGATTCGGTAAGGACTGCGACGCGTTCGCTGTGTGTCACTTATGTCCTGCGAAGGTCAAGGCTGCTTGCAGCGCCAAGGGCGTGAGCAATGGCTAAGAAATGGTCATTGGAGCGTGTTATGGAGCACTGCCGACGAGAAGGCATTACTCCTAGTGAGTGCGGGAGACGTGGCGGTTTAACAGCCGCCGCTAACCGCCGTAAGGCTACGGGTACACAGGAAAAGAAAACAGATCCATTGCATGTCCAGACAACAATGGACTTAGGGCTATAGCCTGGAGAGGTTATTATGGGCGAAGTAAAGATGATCAGCTTTTACGACAAACGGGGTGTGAGGCATATCCTGCCTATCACGAATCTGAAGTTGCATAGTCAAGGCACGACATACAGGATAGACGATTTCACGGTTAGCCTGTCGACGTTTGATGAGGTGGTGGTTACGCTCGGCGGCGTGGCGTACATTGCGCATGTCGGTAAAGAGTCACCTACCAGTGGAGACTTTGCTGGCTTCACGAACCTTATCGTAGCCAAGGCTATGATAGTCAATGCCAAAGCCTATGGTGAGTCAGGGGACATGGCTACAGTCATGAATAACCTTGACCTGATAGAGGAGTGCCTGAAGAAGCCGGACGAGGAGAACACAGAGTACACATGGGATGATTTCAAATAGGGGAGAATTATGGCCGAGAGAGATGAACTAGCCCAGGACGCCAGGATAGCGGCCCTGGAATGTAAAGTGGATATTATGATGGATCAAGACCTGTACTCCATTATCAAACCTGCAATCAGGCGCGATATGCGGAAACGGGCTGGTGATCTGCTGTTCTACGGCATACTGCAGTTGATAGGTAAGGCAGCCGACAATACCTGCAAGGGTATCATTTGGGTAGTCCTGACACCCGATAGGGCTATCAAGTGGATCAGTAAGCGTAGCGGTAAGCGTAGGCGGATCATAGACGCAGAAATGGAGAAGCGGTTAGAGGCGGAGGTGGAGGCACGGGTTGAGGCACGTCTGGCTGAGGAACGTCATACCTTTGCCGGCACTGCGCCGCCACCCGAAGAGCCAGAGCCTCTGTTCCAAGGCGCTGCAGCAGCTGATGCTGTTGCCGGTGATATAACTGTGTCGGACGTTGCCGCATGTAACGAGCTCGGCAAGGAGTGATTTAGGAAGCAGGGTTATGGTGGGCCTGATTGAACCAGGTGGTCGGCAGCCCCTGCTTCCTTATTGTTGTGTTGACCGAAGAAAGGGTAACGGTGGGGGCCTTGTTCATACCCCACCATTCTTTACACAAAGGAGATATTATGGCACAGTCTGAGTTCAGTACAGGCTTATGCACAGCCGTGATGGGGTTAGGCTGCGTACTACACTTCTGGTGCGGTAACGCAGCGCTCTGGGTTAAACATACATTGATCACGTTAATCGGTGTATGTTTAGGCTGGTCGTTGATCATTATAACCATTAACGCGATCGGAGGCATTTATGCCAGGAGACGTAAAAGTAGAGGCGCTAGCCAAAATAGCACTGGGTGTCCCAGACGTGTACCAGGAGATGGGGAAGACACTGGGGACTCAGGTACAGTGCAGCACCTGCAAGAAGGTCCTTGATGTGGATCCAGCTAAGTGCCTGCGGGATGGCTTCCCGAAGTGCTGCAAGGCTACCATGACCCTGCTGCCTAAGAAGGCGGAGCCCAGTGTTTAATGTGCTCATCGGTATCGGGATAGGGATTGTGGTCACTATAATCGTGGGTTGGCTCCTCATTGTACGGGCACTGTACAAGTGGGGCGGCCTGGGCTAATACGCCTTAATTCCAGGTTGAAACGTGTTATAATTGTATATGAGCGAAGAGCTTTACTTATTGCAAACGGAGGGTAGTCCTATGTACCGGTGACTTAAAATAGCCACAAAGAGCAATGGAAAGAGCAGCTACCCTCGGGTTTGCTGCTCTTTTTTTTAGGTATTGCACTTCTTCTTGGTTTGTCGTAACGTAGGGTCTGAATCGATTCACTGCCAGGCATGGCACAACAAGGAGATAGATCCATGGAAGTAATACCCGCAACTACGGCTCAGATAGCCCAATTCAAGGTAGCTGCCGCTCGGCGCTATAAGGAGCACGGGGTTCCAGCCAAGATGGCCGAGACACTGTTTGACCGTCAACTTAAGAAAGCCGCAGCCGAACTCGGCATGGAAGCCAATGCTCCCGATGACGAGGATGCACGAAGTAAACGGATCAAACAGCAGCTTATCTTAGCGGCAGGCATACTCACAGGCGGTGCGCTGGCGCAAGGGATCAGGCCCGCTACTAGGGCGATACGTGGACTCATACAGAAGCCGAAGATGCAGAAGGTATCATCTGCACGTGTCAACGCTATTGCGCAGAGCCTGAGTACTGAACTCGGTCTTACCAAGGCAGCTTTACCAGTACCAGCTGCTGCCCCCGCTCCTGCTGCCCCCGCTCCAGCCGCTCCAGCTCCTGCTGCCCCCGCTCCAGCCGCTCCAGCTGCTGGTGCCAGAACCGGTCCTGCTGGTGAACTGCTTCGCAAACTCACCGCAATGTCTGCTACAGCAGGCAAGTAACAGAGGAAATACGAATGATAATTACGAATGTAACACCCTTGCCATGTCATCTTTCTTACGGTAGCACGGCTCCCGGCGGCCGGACCTACAAGTCTGGTGAGCCGGGTCCTGATGTGCCATTGAAGAACTGTATATTCAACGCCGTGTTCTGGCGGGATGTAGATCACGATAGGATCCAGATCCAGTTGTCAGACACTGATAAGGACCTGTTGAGTAAAGTGCAGGCGCTGCACAAGGCTAAGCGTGTAAAGGTTACCGAAGCCGTACGTGAGTCCACACCCAACCCACGGAAACCCAAGGTCAAGCGTACGCAACACCCTGGACGACCGGACTTTGGGAAGACCCCTGATCCCGTCATAGTCGAGATAGATGACGTGGATCCGGATCAACTGGACTTAGGTCATCTGCAACGGGCTAACGAACGACCCTCGAATATCGAGGCTATCCAACGTCATATGGGGAGCAGAGTATAATGTCACCGACAAGCCGCCGTACAACGCGTGGCCTGGCTGGTGAGATGCAAGACTCTCAGTCCAAGAGTGGGTACGCCGTCGATAAGGGGATAGCTATTGATCCCGAAGAAGCAGCTGGATTGGCTGTACCCCGTGCATCGAGTCGCTTCGGGCCACAGGTAGGTAGGGTAACACCAGCCAACCGGGACTATACCGTGGCAGCGGGTAAACGACAGAAAGTAAGCGCTTCCGAAGCCGCCAGTAGGTTAGCGGCACGGAGCGCTGGTAGACTGGCGCCCATCGAAGGAGGCCTGGATCAGCAGGTCGCGAAAGGAGACAGTATGGTTGAGGAAGATGATGGTGTAGAGGAGATAGTCGGTATGTTACCAGCAGGTGAGATGGAAACCGTGGCACCCGCAGTAGGTAGTGGTTATGACCCCTTGGGTGGTGACGACGCAGACGCGCAGTTCGACGCTGCTGACGAAGAAGTCGCAAGATTGAAGGACGAGCGTCAACGCAGATACGATAAGACCGCGGCACCTATTCTGCCCCCACCTACAGCCGTAGCTGCTAACTGTGAGGACGTATTCGCTCCACCTCGGGCTGAAGCACCGTGCTCCAGTGAAGCAGACGCATATCTGGCTAAACGTGTCCCTGTAATGGTTGAACTCGAAGCCGGGATGTTCCCGATGCAGGCCATAGCTGTGATCCCGACACCATACAGCGTCACAATACTGTTGCCATATGCCAACGGAAATGGTACATTTATACCCAATCCAGGTACCGAATTGAATATTGTTTCCGGTGAGTCTCATTGGCATTGTTTCTTCCCGGGCGCCCAATTCACTATCCCGGAGCTGAACGTATTGGGATTAACTTTCGTGAGGGCAGACGATGGATGAAGATATCAGAGCGCTGGCTAAGTTGCATGGTCACGAAGACATCAGTGATGCTGACGTCAAGTATGTTAGGCAGAAGATAGCGGCCGCGTTTATCGATGGATTACTGGATGCAGAAACCAAAAGTGAGTAGTTTTGGTTTCATGTATACGGCGTAAAGTAGTCAGGTACAACAGTTTATAAGGAATAGAACCATGGGTTTCGAGAAGAGAAACGTAGTGGAGAAAGACCGCACACCAGACAACGAACGCAAGCGTGCCGACGGTGACTGGGCTAAGACAGCAGCTGCCAAGTTCAATCCCCATAAATCGGCGTGCCGATCGTGTGAGTGTGCACGTAGGGCCAAGAAGGCCAGGCAAGGTGAGATAAAGGGCAAACCAGCTACCTTCGGACCCAAAGCCGCATCGCAAAAGCGTCCGTAAGGAGTACAGACCCTCATGCAGACTCAGAACGCCTCGTCGGTTTACCCCTTCTCTGCTGATAACGGTGGTGGAAGTGGTATTGCCCGTGCCGGGGCTGATAAGTATCCTAATCCCTTTTGTGACATAGCGTCCGAGTATCTCCCACGTGACATCAACACGATGTTCGAGTACTGCGAGTACCTGTACCTCACTATGGGGACGTATAGATCCGCTGCACGTCGAGTTGTGAGATATTTTCTCACGGAACTGGACTTAGACGGCGAATCTGACAGCGAACGCGAACGTTACCAGGACTTCCTGGATGACGACATGCATCTATTGGCGCAGCTGGCTGACATCGGCGATGACTACATGACATACGGTAATGTGTTCATCAGTCTGTACTTCCCCTTCGATCGATTCCTGATCTGTCCGGAGTGCAGGACGTTATTCCATATCGACACCATCAAGTACAAGTTCTCCATGAAGGAGGGCTCCTTCAAGGGTGACTGTCCTAACCCCAAGTGTAAAGCGCATGACGTTACATTCACGAGGGAAGACAGGCGTAGCCCCAATAAGGAGCGTGTAAAGCTGATTCGTTGGAACCCTAAGCAGATTAGGTTGCGGGTACATCCAGTCAGCGGGTACTGCGAGTATTACATGGAGCTAGATCCCCAGTTCGTTAAGAAGCTGGAAGAAGGCAATCCGTTCTACTTGAATCAGACACCTTGGTCCATGATCGAGTCATGTCGACAGGTACAGAACCAGAAGCAGCGACCGCTCTTCAAGTTCCGTAAGGACTCCATCTACCATCTGAAGGAGGCCTCACTAGCCGGTATAGAGATCAAGGGTTGGGCTATTCCCCCTATTATTCCTAACTTCCGCCTGGCTTACTACATCCAGATCCTGCGTCGTTATGATGAAGCCATTGCGCTTGATTTCATCGTGCCTTTCCGTGTGTTGTTCCCCCAGGGACAGAAGGGACCACAGGGGCAGGATCCGTTGTCGACCATGAACATGGGTAGCTTCATCGGCCACATGAACAACATGGTCAAGAACAAGCGGAAGGGTATCACAGACATCCAGGTCTCACCTTTCCCTATTGGGTATGAGATGCTTGGCGGCGAAGGTAAGGAGCTGGCACCCAAAGAGAACATCGCACAGGCCCTAGACGAGCTCCTTAACGCTGTAGGCTTCCCTGCGGAGCTGTACCGTGGCTCATTGAGTATCCAGGCCTTCCCAGTGGCTCTACGGCTGTTTGAGAAGACCTGGGGTGCAATGGTCGATGGATTCAACGATCTTATCTCCTGGGTCATGCTACGGCTCAACAAACACTTTATGTGGGGTGACGTTACCGGCAAGCTGCGTAGCGTTACACTGGCTGACGATATTGAACGTAAGGCACTGGCATTGCAGGCAGCGGCCGGCATGGATATCTCCAAGGGTACGGCTTACCGTCCTCTGGGTATCGATTACCTTGAGGAGCAGCGACGTGTTACCGAGGAACAGGAACAGGTCATGAAGCTCCAGCAGGAAGCCATGGAACGTCAGCAAGCCGCCGAGATGGGCGCAGGCGCCGAGGGTGGCGCCGAAGGTGGACCCGGTGGGCAGCCTGGCGCCACGCCTGGCGACGTCTACGAGCAGGGTAAGCAGATGGCCGAACAGCTACTCCTGCAGACCCCTGAGAACATGCGCCGTGGTGAGCTTATCAAGATCAAGCACAGTAATCCTACGCTACATGCCATCGTTATCCAGGAGATGGATAACATGCGGCAAGAGATGTCCCGTCAGGGTCAGGCAATGGTTATGGACCAGGTCAAACAGGCGGAAGCCTCTAAACTTCCGAGCACCACGACTATATCACTCTTGATCGCGGACCAGATTATGGATTATAATCGAGGTGATCTACGTAAGATCGCGATGGATATCAAGCGTAAGATACCACATGCCCGTGAAGCCTTTAGCTTCGTTTGGCGTAGAATGATAGGAGTAGAATAATGGTTAGCCGTGAATACGTTGAGGGCTTCGTTAAAGCATGTGAAGCACGTGTTGACCCATCAACAGTAATCATGGCACTCGCACAACATAAGACAGCCCAGGAAGCCCAGCCCGCTACAAATACCGAGGGCTTGTATAGCACTCATGGTGGCGAGCTACCACAGTCGACGTTGGACTACTTACGGGACAACGGTATGGCAACCAGCATTTTTAAGCCGAGTAGTGGCCTAAAACGAGTAGTAGGAAATGCCAGTCGTGCAGCGGCTGCGTTCCCAGTTAAACCACTGTCGGGGTGGCAGAAGTTCCTGTTGAACTTTTAGGAGCAGCAATGAATACATGGTTCCCACGCAAGACTATTTCACAGCCGGACGTGTTCATTAAGGCGGCAGAAGAAGTGTTCGCCGAGCAAGGATTCACGTTAGACGACGTCAGGGCTATGCTTAGTAAACGAGCACAAGACCAAGGCGGTTACTATAATGCAGCTGACGCAGCCGCCGCTGATAAAGCTGAGAGAGCTCCCGATGCTTCTGAGGATAGGCTCCAGGGAATCTGGGACTCCGCCACCAACGCGTATTCGGGTTTACTGGATAGGTTCAAGCCGACACCCGCTATTTCCAATGCTTGGATGAATTCACAACCCAGCGCTTACAAAAAGCCACATGAGCAGGTACCTGGTATGCGTGCCTGGAATAGGGTTACTGGTTCCTCAGGCCTAAATAAGCTCAGACATGCGCCGGCTGACATCAGTAATATGTACTACAGCAAGCCATTTAAGGGTACTGACGTAAACCCGTACCTGGCTTACGGTATCCCTGAGGGTGAGGACGCCCAAAAGGTTACTTACGGCACTGAAGCGCTCGCCATGGATGAAGCCCAACGTATGAATCGGTTGCGCCAGCTGTATGCCCGCCAGTTATTCCCGGGCCGGGCTGCAGCCATAGACGCGGGTAAGGCGGTGGCGCCCATGACATACGAGCAGAAGCAAGGGCTTAACAGATTCTTTGAAGCAGCTGGTATGGACACCAACCGGTACGCTAAGGGTGCTCGGCAAACAGGTGATGCTTTAGCGCTCCCGACCTACGAATCTAAAACTGGAATGGATGCAGCACGTCACTGGGCGGAGCAACAATACGATATGATTGATCCCGGTAGGGCCAAGAAGCGTGCCGCTGGTGAAGAGGTAACCCCGTTGACAGATGAACAGGTCAATGGTCTCTGGGAGACATACAGACCAGAGGGACATGTCGGTAGGTATAAGCCGGGTGCGGCAGCAGAGCAGACAGCCTTGACCTATCACCCGCAGCAGTATCGTGAGCCCTGGATGAACTCAAACTTCTTTGGCGCACACGAAAAGAAGAAAAAGGAGCCAGCAGCAGCGGCACCGGGACAATATACTGGCACCGTTACAGATGACCTTTACTGGCGGGATTACTAATGAACGGCTTATTGTGGATAGTAGAGAAGAGCGCTAAGGGTACGCCGGTACCCAAGGGTAAGGGTATTGATCCTAAAGCGATCAAGGTGCCTAAGCTACGGAAGCCCAACTTACCGCCGTTCAAGAACCGGGTACCGGTCAGCGAAATCAATCAGAGCAGTGTACCTGAAGCCAAGACCCCGATACCGGGTACCAGCACTATGTCGTTGCCCGGCAAGAAGGCTGTGGCCACTAAGTACGCTGGTCTCGGTGATATGATGCAGATGTTTCAGGGTGAGAACAAGCCCCAGTGGTATGGTGATGAAACCGCATACTATGATGCCCCCTACAAGGATGAAAAGACTGAAGTCGCAGACAAGCCTAAGTCCAGGGGTATCACGCATAAGGTAGCGATTAGGGATGCCGAGACAAAAGGCATGCTCAACGAGATATTCGGATTCGAACGTAGCAGCATCACACGTGCTCGTGTGCCGGAGATAGTAGACAGGTTGCGAGCTCTGGGGTTAGATGTAACCAATCCGGAGGAAGGAGCCGAAGAGCTTGAATTCGGATACGCAGTAGGGGCTGGCGAGCCCGGTGCCGAGATGAAGGGTGGCAAGCGTACTGCTAATCCCTTACCTAAAGAGCTACGGCAGAAGGTCGACAACATCCTGTATGATTTGGAAGAGAAGCAAGCAACGAGTATCGGATATCTGGTAACGTGCATAACCGAAGGTAGTTAAATGATCATCATAGCAGGCCACAATCAATTTGGTAACGTACTCCATCTCATAGCTGGACCCGAGACCGAGTTCTTCATGGATATACACGGGGCCAAGATCACGGAGGTTACGGCTGCACTACAGGCGTTTAACGCTGACGAACGGGTATTCATGAGCTTCACCCGTTGTAAGAATGAGAACGTCACCAGACATTCATTGGATGCCAGTGGTATCACTTACCAGTCCTCTTTCTCGGAAGCCGCAGCAGAGGAGTCGGAACCCGGACAGCCTGAGTCGACATCCGCAATGCCTGAGCAGCCCCAGCCACAACAGGCCAAGCCAGGAAGTGGGCATAAGTGTACTTATTGTGGTAACATGAAGGTGTTGATGGCTATACCGGGCTTCGAAATTTGTAAAGAGTGTGCCCAGATTGAGCTGGGTCTGAATCAAACAGCGCGTAAACAAAGCAATGACGACTGCTAACATAGATGCTGTCAACCCCCTGGACTATCATGCTGGGCGGGTAGGCATACCTAACAACCCGATACCGCAATCGTTCCCTTCTTCCGATCTGATCAACCCCTGGAAGGCTGGTTTCGATATAGGTATGGCTGGCGCCCTCACCGGTGTAGGTTACGCCGCCATACGCAAAAGAATCAGGCAGCATAGGGGCGAGGACGAACAAGGCGGGGTCGTGGGGCCCATGCTGACCGGGGCCCTTATAGGGATATCGTTAGGGGTGATATCAGCCAACAAGCTGCGTAGCGATGCCCATCGCAGACTCACTAAGACAGGGGCCGAGAAGCAAGCCATTATCGGCATAGGCTTAGTGGCGGGTTTAGTGTGGAAGACAGCGCTTGTGGCCTGGGCTGTGCAGAGTGCCCGGGCCGCCAAGAAAGACTATGACATGGCTTACGCATATGCGGGTACAGGAGAGAACGCCCGTGAGACAGCCCAGATGGGCGCATTGGCGGGGGCCGAGGCTCTGGCAGCAACCTGGGCCGGGGGTGGCGCCCTCAAGGGTACAGGTAAGCTGCTGCTACAGGGCGGTGCCAGGGGTGGCAGTCAGTTAGCTAAAAAAGAACTCAGTCGCCAGGCAGCTAAGACGTACGCCGCCAAGATGTTGGCGCAGACAGGTAGTCGCCGTGGTATACCAGGCATGGCTAAAGCGCTTAAGGCTTCTCGTATGTCTGGAGTTAGGGGCGGAGCTACACGTGCCGCATTACGTGCAGGTTATAAACCAGCGCCCGTATCATGGATGGCACCAGGGGTTGCTAACACAATGGGCCGTACAGGTAAGGCCCTGACCAACATGTCCAAGCTGTCACCATATGGCACAGTAAGGGGGCTTCCTGCCATGGCGCTGGGTGCCGCTGATACAATACCATTTGTGTGGGAAGGCATGGATCCTTATTACGGTCGACCACGTCCGGCGCCAATCCCTATGGCTAAGACCAGCCAGTCATCATTCTTTACGTCGGGGCCCCTGAGTGTCAATAGCATGAAGACCCTATCCGATCTCTTCGAAGAGATCCGTAGTGATCCTGGGCTGGGCACGAACAACAGGGCTCAGCTCATCAACCAGATCAAGAGTCTGACTGGCCACGCTAATGGGAGCACGTCCCTTTCCGCCTTGATGGCTAAGGGACTGGGTGGTACTATTGGCTTGCTGATAAGTAAGTATTTCGGGATGGGCCCGGTTGGACAGATCGTATCGACTGTTGCTGGTTACGGGCTAGGTAAATCGATTCACAAGCAGTTAAACAAGCCACCAGATCCGTATCCCGGCTGGAAGGTGTTATAGGAGCTTAGTATGTACTCAAGCGCGTATGTAAACAGTTTTATCAAGACGTGTGCAGCGCGTGGGATAGATCCCGAGCAACTGCTCAAGATGGCGGCTACTATGCCGGGCACATTGCAGCAGCCCGTGGGTACACCGGCACCAACGGTACCGTCACCGACAATACCGGCACCAACGCCTACGCCCCCAGCAGGCCCTCCTACACCTCCGGGACGCCCCCAGCCTATGTCATGGCTACAGAACATGGGCGCTAAACAACCGGGCCCGAATATGTACGCGGGGCTGAAGGGTATGACCAACATGGGCGCCAACACTTTGTCGGCTGGCGGCATACCACAGGCCAAGAACTTATCCAGTAGTTAACCACAAGGAGCAGAAATGTTAAAGTCAGCTGAATTGGAGCAAGCCGCGTATATCTATGGTTACGTTAAGCATGCACAGCAAAAGGGTTTCGATATCAAGAGTCTCCTGAGTAAGATCGGGCCATGGCTGTCCAATCCTTTAGTCGGTGCCATTCTCGGCGCATTGCTTGGCGGAGCCACTGGTTTCGGCGGTGAAGCGAATGGTGGCGGTGGTCGTACAGGTAAAGTGTTGGGTCGTGCCCTTATGGGTAGTTTGGCCGGTGGTGCAGGCAGTTATGGTTTGGGCCATGCCCGTGCTAAGATGACTGGTAGCGAAGCCCCTCCTTCACCTGCAGCGTTACTGGATAAGGCCAAGGGCGGCCTCAGTAATGTAGCTGGCGGAGGCTCTGATATGTTAGCTAATCTGCAGACTGCATTGCAACCCAAAGCACCACCGACAGTACCGGGAGCCGGGGCCCCCACGACCATGACTAATATCGGAGGCTAACATGTCGCCCATTGATGTACGCTTACTGCCTGCTGAGGACCTGGCCTATCTTGAGGCCGTCATCACTAAGTGCGCAGAAGCTGGCGTCGATCCCGAGGCGTTTTTGGAGCGCCTCATACGAGATAACGCACCCCAGCCTCAATTGAAGCTGGCGCATACCGGCACGGAGCTGGTAGAGTTTGTGAGAGAAGCACTAGTTAAGGAGGCCGGTTAATGGTTACACGTGATTATACAATAGGTTTTATCAAGGCGTGCGAAGCGCGTGGTGTTGACCCGCAAGCTCTGGTTAAACAGAGCCAGGATACGAGTACTAGGTCGCCCCTGATGTCAGCGTTGTTAGGCGCAGGTATTGGTGGTGGCATCACGGGTACAGCTGGCGCCATTGGCGGAGCCCTGAATCCAGATGACGACGAGGACAGAGGCAAGGCAGCATTGAAGGGCGGTTTGCTGGGCGCAGTACCTGGCGCAGTAGCGGGCGGTGTCGTGGGGAACGTCGGAGCCAAGCGGAATAATAAACGCGTGGCAGCCAACGCGAATAAGCTGATGGACAAGATACTTAGCGCTTTTTAAGCTAAGTACTTACGCAGGAGGTAACAATGGCAGGGCACATCAAATACCTTACACGGACAGAACGGGCGTTGTGCCTGAAGTGCGGGGCCGCAATGGCTGCGTTGAAGCATCAAATGGCCGCACCCGTTGAGAAGGAAGCACAGCTCAGTAAGATACTACGGTTACCTAGCACGGTTGTGGATACAGGCGTGCGGGGTTTGAAAGGCGTGGCCATGTTATCACTGGTAGCTGGCATCCCTATGGGCACTGCTGCACACATTGTGGATAAACAGCTCAAGAAGAAGCGAATAGCCGAAGAGGAGCTGAAAGAACAGGCGACCTATTTCCGTGACGCCTCCAAGACGATGGAGTCCGGGTTAGCCGCAGCGACATAAGGAGCACGTAATGAAGATAGGAATAGCAGCATTGGCGCTAATTGCAGGATCGGTATTGCTGTCGGGGTGCGTCACTGATGGCGTCATCGGACCATTCTCGGCTTACAGCGCCAGTAAGACCAAAGCTGATGTGCAGTCATCTTACGCTTCAGCACAGTATCGGCATATGTTGGCCACGACTTCGGGGGAGAATCCCCCTCCGTTGACCTTTGTTCCGTTGCAGGGGGGCGGCATGATACGCATCGACATACTGCGTCTGGGTGAGCTTAATCCATTTGACGTAAAGCCTGGCCGCCAGTGGTGGGCCATGGCAGCTGATGCCGCGCTTTACGGTACGGCAGCATACGTAGCAGAGGAACAGGGTTGGTTCTCGTCTTCATCCTCTCAGGACTCGGCGTCACACACTATCAATATCAGCAACAGTGAAGACATCGATGTCCATGTCGGGGATACTACCCGTAGCGCTGATGGCGACGGCAACGAATTCTGAGGAGTACTCAATGCGTAAATTATTGTGGCTTCTACCGTTGTTGCTATGGACTAGCGCCTTTGTAATAGTGGGTTGCGAGGAAGAGGCGTCGGTAAGCACCGCGGCCACGGATACCGGTACTGAGTTTCTGCACACAGACTACGGCGCCATAGCCTACGTGAACTACACCACTGATAACCAGCGCTGGTATAGCCTAGACGACGGTCAACAGCTTTATATGGCCCCGGGAGCCGAGGTTTATGTACAGCGTGTCAGCTGTAGCGGATTCGACGCCGAGAGCGATGTTAAGCTGGAAGAAGGCATGCTGATCGAATACAAGTATCAGATGGAGAACAAGGACTTCTCTGGTGCCCGTAACACGATTGAAGCTGATGTGATTATAGCGTATCGAGAATCCTGTGGCCTACCGGAGTGGGTAACACCACCCCCTACCTCTAGTTGTCCCGAAGAAGTATGTAACCCGTGTAATAACGAAAACGATTGGATGTAACTATGGCCTTATCTGGACTACAAAGTGGTAACGATGGTGGTATGTTCTCGGCATTCTCGCAGGCCGGACTACCCGATGATCCCGCAGCCGAAGAGATGGAGAGGCAGCGGGAGGCCGCGTTATTTAACAAGACAGTCAAGTTGAAGAATTTTAGCGTTGAGACATATGACCTCAGCAAACCAGCGAAGAAAAAAGCCTATGCGTCTAAGATGCAGGAGCTTTATCATGGTACAAAGGCCCAGACCCACGTTATACTATGCCATGATCGACGGTTCGTGGATACCACGGAACCACGCTGGATGATACATTTAGAGTGGGCCGAGTTTGATTTGAGTATTACGGCTAACCCCAGTATTGGAGTAGACGATGGATAAGACAGCTCAACTTGAAGTGGATAAGCCTATGGTGCTTCGGCACTTGCTGGGTGGCGCCCTGGTTGGCGGATCTGGTGCTGCAGTAGTCAATTTGGCGCATATGCTACGTGAGATGCAAGAGAAGCGACGCAAGCGGGAAGAGAGGGAGGTGCTGGGCGATAAGAACACCATTACGCTCACCCTACCGCCCAAACGCGCTGTTGCCGAGTCGTATGACGATATCGCTAATGCTGCAGACGTAAAGAGCAAGGCAGAGAAGCGTAACAAGTTGGCAGTCACCCAGACCCGTACCACTACCACCCAGGGTCCTGATGGTCAGAACCAGGCCCGCCGCTACAATGGCACTTTCGGCATTAAGACTGCGCAAGAAGAAGGCGGCTGGTTAGATAAGGCGCTCGGCACTAAGCCAGTAGGGCCACCCCGACCAGCCAACCCTACTTGGCCTACACTCACCGGTAGGTGGGCTGGCGCCACTGCTGGTGTAGCCGCCGGGGCTTTAATCGTGAACAAAGTCTATGCAGTGCGCCGTAAGAAGCAGCTGGAACGTCAATTGGCTAAAGCTAAAGAGGAATACCTGGACAAGCTCGACGTAGCTTCCACGTCCAAATTAGCTGAAGACATAGATAGCATATTTGTAATACCGGTAGACGTTGGCACAGACATGGACAAGTCAGCGCAGGAAAATCTCACAGCCGGTATTAGGTATCCGCTTGCGTATGCAGCGTTCCTTGCATTGATAGGGACTGGTGGCAGTGCTTACCTGACTAAGAAGTATCTCGATGACCGTTACAAGTCTGAGGAAAAGAAGCTACCCAAGGCACATAAGATCCAGCGTATCGTATTCAAGTCATCGCCTAAGAACACTGGTGAAGTGACGTCTAAGGGCAAGAAAGACAATGAAGCCGAAGTTGAAGAGGAACACGAAGTCACGGCTGAGGATATGTCATGTCTCCGTAGCGCTTTCGCTGTGATGTGTGATGTCGTTGAAGACAAGCCCAACGTACTCGGCAGTCCTGCTGTCAGGGAAGAGCTGGAGAAGCTGGGTGAGACCCCGGAAGGCCTGATGAAGCGAGCAGCTAACGAGCCAGAACTGGACGCCCTGCTTAACTGGCTTAAGGGACAGCCCGAACTACGGGAACGTGTCCAGCGTATGTACATAGAGCAGCACCCCAGTATGCAAGGCATACAAGGTTGGGCTGCTGAGAAGGGCATGGGAACCAAAGCCGGTAGGCGGGTAGCTGACAATAAGACCTATGATTTTGTAACTGATATGTACAACGAGCAGGGCGGTATAGACGGTATTGTTGAGATGCTTATGCCCATGCTGCAGAAACAGATGTCGGGTGGTGGTGGTGCCCCACAAATAGATCCGGCCACCTTTGTGCCCGAAGCTACGCCTGTAGCCTCGACCCCCGCAACTCCGTCACCTACACCTGCGGTTAACGGTATGCCTTCCAAGCCATGGCTTACGCCGTCAACATATAATCCGATAGCCGAGGGTCACTTGGTTAGACCCGCTGCCAAGGTAGCAGGTGTACTCGCCAGTGTCATCGGCAGTAACATCGCTGAACAAGGTAACGCCGAGGAACTGACTACCGCGATAGTTGACGCCCAGCATAAACTCGAATCGGAAGCTGCTGAGAAGCGGGACAGGCCGTCTATAGATGAGCTTGTAGCCAAGATCGAGTTGTCAGGTGCGGATCCCGGTGCTGACGCCTACATAGATGCTAATCGAGCCAAGATACTCGCAGTGCTGCAAGCAATGGGAGCTGAAGGCCAACTCGCCAGTGCTGGTACTCCAGCGGAAGAAGTGTCGTAGAGGTATACGATGTCTGAGCTACCCGACAACATTAGAGCTTTCGATGATACCACCAAGGCCCGTGATCTCATCTACGGCAACGTAATGACGTCGCTGAAGAACAAGTTCCCGATAGAGGATGATGATTATCGCCTGGAGCTATCCGGCTTGAAGTACAGCGGACCCCAGAAGTTCACCATGGAGCAGGAGAAGAAGGCGCTTATGAACAATAGGCGGCTGCGTGTCCCTATTAAGGGCAAGTGGCGTCTGGTAGACAAGGCCACCAACACCACAATGGATGAGCGGGAAGACATCGTTATGCACGTCCCCTACTACACGGATAGGGGTACTATCATTTATAACGGCAACGAGTTCAGCGTTGTCAATCAGGCACGGTTGAAGCCAGGGGCATACGTAAGAAAAAGGCGTACTGGTGAAGTCGAGACCCAGTTCAACGTGCGTCCAGGGTCTGGTAAGAGTTTCCGTGTCCAGATGGAGCCGGAGACCGGTATCTTCCGTGTAGCCATTGATCAGTCCAAGGTACCCATCTATCCGCTGCTCAGCTCATTAGGTGTGACGGATAAGGAGCTGCAGGAGCTGTGGGGTCCCGGGGTCCTGGAAGCCAATATGCGTAAGCGTGATCCCCGTGCGCTCCACAAGCTGTACAAACGGTTGTCGGGTTACAAGTATGACCCAGAGCTGGATGACGCCGCGCAGCAGAAGTATATCGCCGAGGCCCTGCCCACCTATCAGTTAGATCCGGATGTCATAGCCCATACCCTGGGATTACCCAATGTGACCGGCATCGACAAAGCCACTTTGCTTCGTGCCACCCAGAAGATGATCAATGTATCCCGTGGGGAAGAGGGCACAGACGATCGTGATTCGCCTATATTCAGCGACATCTACTCGGTAGAGGATCTCATGGCCGAACGTATCGACAAGGATGCGGGTAGATTGGCCCGTACGCTGCTCTGGAAGGCACGTAGAGCTAAAGGACTGAAGCCTGTGGTACGTGGAGCCCTTAACCCCTATATGGAGAGCCTGCTGCTATCCTCGGGGCTTGCCATGCCCCTTGAGGAGACCAACCCCCTCAGTACGTTAGAGCAGCTCAGCCGTATCAGTAAGCTGGGTGAAGGTGGCATATCAAGCGCAGAAGCCATTACCGACGAGGCCCGTGACGTCAATCCCGGTCAGTTCGGATTCATAGACCCGATTGCGGGTCCGGAAGGTTTGAACATAGGTATCGACGTACGAGCGGCTTACAAGACTTTCAAGGGTACAGATAAACGATTGTATGCCGAGTTTAAGGATCCGGCGTCAGGCCGTAAGCTGTACCTTAGCCCTAATGACGTCCAGTCTAAGGTAGTTGCGTTCCCCGGTGAGATGACGAAGAAGGGACCACTGGCTGCAGCCATGGTCAACGGCAAGATCAAGAAGGTACCGAAGAAGGAAGTGGACTTAGAGGTGCCATCCTATGGGCATATGTCTTCGCCTAACGCTAACCTGGTACCTATGCCCACAGCGTTACTGCCTGGCCGTAATTTCTATGCCATGAAGTTCTTCGGCCAGTACATGCCCCAGGTTAAGGGCGAGCTCCCGCTGGTAGATAGTCTGGCCCCCGGTGGTAAGGATACATTCAGCGAGTACTACGGCAGGAAGCTGGGTACCGTGCGTTCCGCAGTGGGGGGCGTAGTCAGTGGCGTAAACGAGAAGGGCGTTACCGTTACAGATGACAACGGTAAGAAGCATATGTATGAGACAGTGAAGAACTTCCCCTTCAACAGGTTGAGCGTTACAGGAGACACGGAAGTCTTTATACGTCGTGATGGTACTAATATCAAAATCCGTATTGAAGATTACGTAGCGCATAGCGGTGATGAGGTACTATCTTATGACCCCGCCACGAAGAAATCTACGTGGCAGCGTATTCAGGGTTTCACGGCGCACAAGAACACTAAACGTTTGTTCAGGGTAGAGTTTAGATCTGGACGCCATGTAGATGTTACCGAGGACCATAGTTTACTGACATTGGATGATGCCTGGAATCTTGTGCCTGTGTTTCCGCTTGACTGCGTTATAGGTCAGACACGCTGCCCCGTGGTATGCGATAATAATATAACGGAGTCCGAATGGTCTGAGGAAGATGGCATACTAGATGGGTTGTATCTATCTGAGGGTTGTGTAAAGAAGCAGAAGGGTTTGCTCCAGATAGCAGTAGAACCAGTTGATAGATCTGAGTACGTAACTGAGTTGCTTCTGGGGCTAGGCGAATCACCACATAACAGTAAGGCTCCCGATCGTACGTGGACTGATCACGCCAGGTGGAATAGATGGACTACAGATTTCGGTAAATACGCGCATGGTAAGTACATAGCACCACATGTGTACCAGAGGGGCACCCGTTACTTACGGGGTCTAATTGCGGGGTACATGGGTGGAGATGGCTGCCTCAATGCTGACGTCAATGGTGCCATACAAGTGTGTGCTGGCAGCGTGTCTGAGCAGTTACGCGATGATCTCATCAGCGTATTTACGTTGCTGGGAATCTTCGCCACGTATACCGGACCACGGTATAACGGCAAGAATTGCTTAGATATTTACAAGCTGCGTGTTCGTTCCTCCGATTTGCATAAATTGGATAAATGGTTCTGTTATCCTGATAGGCAGGCTAAATTTGAGTCACTGCTGGCTGAAACTTATAGGGCTACTGATTCTGACCATTTACCGTTGTCCAGGGCTACACGCAAAATGGTATATGCAGCATATCCTGGCAGACCGCCTCATTTTGTATACAAATCTGCTACGCAAGGGCGTATCGCTAAGGCTAGACTTACGGGGTGTGCAGGGGTTGTAGGGGCGTGGGCTAATTCAGATATCTTGTGGGATACCGTGGAAACTATTGATCCTATAGAACATCAGGATACCGTATATGACTTTAGTGTATGCGATTCTGAAGCGTTCGCCACTGCGCACGGTTTACTGGTCCATAATACGGGCATCAGTTACTTCCCGGCCGTGGAGAAGGGCGATCGAGTCAATGTCGGTGACATGGTGGCGCACTCTAACTTTACCGATTCCAAGACCGGCGCCCTCAACATGGGCCAGAACCTACGCACCGCTATTATCCCTGCCAGGGGTATGTCCTTTGAAGACGCGTACGTTATCTCGGAGTCATCGTCGAAGAAGCTGGCAACAGAACGACTCTATGGTTACGACCAGGAGACTAAGGGCGATGTCAACATTAGCAGATCCAGGTACATATCCTCTTTCCCTTCAAAGTTCAGCAAGAAGCAGGCGGAGACAGTAGACAAGGACGGCGTAGTCGCGATAGGCACTAGGGTACAGAAGGGTGATCCCCTTATTTTAGCTGTTGGACCTAAGCTGCTCACCAGCGCAGACGCACAGCTGGGTAAACTGCACAAGGTTCTACGTAACAGTTTCACCGATAAGTCAGTAGTGTGGGAACATGATTCACCTGGTGTGGTCGTCGATACCGCCATGACTGCATCCGGGGTAAAAGTCAATGTGCGCAGTACCCCGCCGGTAAAGGTGGGCGATAAGCTCAGCACCCGCTTCGGGTTGAAGGGTGTAGTCGGTCACATACTCGATGATGACCAGATGCCCCGTCAGAGCTCTACTGATGAACCCTATGAACTGCTGCTCAATCCCATGGCTATCTTATCCCGTGTGGCACCTGCACAGCTGATTGAGATGCAGCTGGCGAAGGTCGCTAAGAAGACAGGCAAGCAGGTCAGGCTCCCCCAGCAGCCACCTGAAGAAGGCTGGGCTAACTGGGCCATGCAGCAACTTAAAGATGCTGGCGTAGAGGAAGCTACAGCCGTGTTCGATCCACACACCGGTAAGACAGTACAGGACATCGCTGATGGACTGGTCTATACGTCTGCCTTCCACCATCTGGCAGAGAAGAAGCTATCCAGTCGTGGTGAGAGCGGGCAGTACACCATTGACGACCAGCCAGCTAAAGGTGGACCTACAGGTGCAAAAAGATTCTGTTTTCTCGCCAAACAGCCTATCAAAGTGCACGGAGGAGAAGAGACCATCGGGCATATAGTGGAGAAGCAAGCAGGATTGTCTGCGTGGACCTATGCCGGTGGGTGGGGTTATTCGCCTATTACAGATTGGTTCGTACGTGATTGTCCCGTGGATGATATTCTTACTATTAAGGTGGAGTACTTACCTACTACACGTAAAGGTAGGCAGGCAGTGGTGCACACCGACAGGGCGTTGTGGGTAACTAAGCAGCATGATATTTATCGGCCTGATATGTCCAAAGTCAAAGCGGAGGAGCTGAGGGCCGGGGACTGGGTGGCAGGTGAAGGTTATCCGGTTACAGCGGAACAGAACCAGATCTTGCTGGGCAGCATGTTGGGCGATGGTAGTATATGTGATAAGACGTTTTACTCTGAGCAACATTCGTGTAAACAGTCCGATTACCTTAAGTGGAAACGTGCGGAGTTAAGCACACTGGTAAGCAGTAGATCATTCAATACAACCAAGGCTACGGGTTATAAGCCCGGTCGTGTGTGCTACATGAATATACACCGTCCTGACGTTGTAGCTGATTTGTACAGTAAGTTTTACTCTGACGGGGTGAAACGTGTAACGCCTGCTGTATTGGACCAACTTGACGATCTGGCAGTAGCTGTTTGGCTTCTGGATGATGGGTTTATCGGTAACCACAGCAAAAAGAAAGGACGGGTAAGTTTACAGGGAAGTTTAGCCACGTGCGCGTTTACTACGGAAGAGAATACTCGGATAAGCGATTGGCTCAATGCGCGTTACGGCGGTCATACTACCGTAAATACGCAGAATCATATTTACCTGGACAAGGTCACCAGTGAGGCGTTGGCTGACGTTGTAGCTAGCTGGATACCTTATACCGCTATACCAAAATCTAAGCGTTGGTTGCGGGCGTACGCTAAGCAGCGACAGGCGGATATAGCCCCATGTATCTCATTGCCGCCCGCTACGGTAGGGGTAATACCGTTACGGGTAAGGAGTGTAGCACCGTACAAGCATGACAAGCCCGGAGTTGACACCGTTAAGGTTTATGATGTTACAGTGGCCCACGCGCATCGATACGTAGCTGGTGGTGTTCTTGTTTCCAACAGCAGTATGGATATGTACGCTACGTTGGCACATGGAGCCACTGACGTCATCAAGGATGTGCAGTTGATACGTGGTACCAGGAACGAGGAGTTCTGGAAAGCGCTCAAGTTAGGTCGGCCCCTGCCCGAGCCCGATGTACCCTTCATCTATAAGAAGTTCTTGAACACCCTGAAAGCTGGTGGGATAAACATCGAGGAGAAGGGTGATGTCATGAAGCTTATGCCCATGACCGACGGCGACGTCTCGGCGTTGTCCAAGGGGGCCATAAACAAGAGTGCCATGATCACACCTGATTTTGAACCCAGACCCGGTGGACTGTTCGATGTCGGTAAGACTGGCGGTATGGCCGGTAACCGCTGGACACACATAGATCTCCCGATGCCAGTACCTAATCCCGTGATGGAAGAACCCATACGTAGATTGCTGGGCCTCAAGGAACGTGAGATGCGGGATATCCTGTCTGGGACCACTGAACTCGATGGTGCCATTGGCGGAGACGCCATGAAGAAGGCGTTGGAGAAGATCGATATTGATAAGTCCATAGCCCACCACAAGGAACGGGCGCTGTCACTGCGGGGATCCAACAGAGATAACAGCATCAAGGTACTGGGTTACCTTACCGCTATGAAGAAGCAGGGCATGCACCCGTCCAGCTGGATGATCAGTAAGGTACCGGTGCTGCCACCAGTCTTCCGGCCTGTATCCCGAATGGGGGACATCGCGTTGCAATCAGACATGAACGAGATGTACAAGGATCTGATTGAGATGAGTAACACGGTTCGCGAATTGCGAACAGAGTTACCTGAGGATGCGTTGGCTGCTGAGAAGCTTAACCTGTATGACGCCGTGAAGGCCACATACGGTTTAGGCGAGTCCATTACACCAGAGGGGCAGTCGAAGCGTATTAAGGGGGCTATACGCCAAGTAATAGGTAATAACCCCAAGCATGGTCTGTTTCAGAGCAAAGTACTATCGAAGCCAGTGGATGTCGTGGGTCGCGGTGTCGTGGTTCCGGATCCTAACCTGGATATGGATAGTGCCGGTATCCCCGCTGATTCAGCCTGGACACTTTACAAGGATTTCGTCATGCGTCGTCTGGTACGTAAGGGTTACCCGCCTGTGCAGGCTCAACAGCTGATCGAGGACCGGAAGCCTGAGGCCGAGGAACAGCTGCATATCGAGATGAAGGAACGTCCCGTTATCATCGATAGGGCCCCGACATGGCATAAGTTCAACCTGTTGGCCTTCCATCCCCATATCGTAGACGATGATGTAATCAGGGTATCGCCGCTGATCGTCAAGGGCTTCAACATGGACTTCGACGGGGATCAAGCTAACTTCCATGTACCTATTTCCGACAAGGCTGTGGAGCAAGCCAAGTCGAAGATGATGCCCTCCAAGAACCTATTCAGCTTGACTGATTTACGCTCTATACAGCATTCTCCTTCGATGGAAATGACGATGGGCTTGTATTGGTTGACAAGACAAGCTAATAAGAAGCAACCGAGGAAGTTCGCAACGACAGCGGACGCGAAGAAAGCTTACAATCGTGGAGATATCGGGGCCAATGACCCCGTGATTATAGGATAAGCCTTGTGTGTCGATGCGCATTAGAGCTATAGTATTAGCCTGAAAGGGATGTATAAAGGAGTACACGATGGAAAAGTTGAATACCGATCTACTGCAAGAAGTGAAGCAGGCTTTTGTTTCGATGCCGGCCGGGGCACCCCCCGCTGCTGGTGGTGGTATGATGAGTGAAGCCCAGGCCGCTCCGATGGGTCCGCCCCCTGGCGCCCCTATGGCAGGTGGCGGTATTCCTCCTGTCGATCCCATGATGGGCCCTCCTCCAGGTGACCCCATGATGGGCCCTCCTCCAGGTGATCCTATGGCTGGTGGTGGTGGTGGTGCTCCCCCGCCTGAGTTGCTTGCCGCGTTGATGGGCGGCGGCGCCGAGGGTGGCGCCCCTCCTCCGGAAGCTGGTGGTGATGGCCAGATTAGCATGTCAGCAGCTGAGCTCGGTAATCTCATATCCACTATCGTTACAGCAGTTACAGGTAAGTTCCCGCAACCGCCAAAGGAACCGGCACCAGCTGAAGCCCCACCTGAAGCCGCGGCACCATCCGGACCCCCAGCGCCTGATGCGCCAGGGGCTGCTGTGTTACAAGCCGCCGGTAACGTATAGGAGTAACCAATGCCCACAAGACGCTCACGGATTGTAGTCCGGGGCCCGAATGTAATGCAGCCTCCGCTGCTCGAAAGCGAAAACGCGTCTGTTATAGAGTTCTACGGCCCCAATGATTCGGGGCTTATGGCTTTGATGCTAAAGACGTTGTCAGACAATACGTGGGGGTTAGTTACACAGGGTGACGCTGACTGGGTAGCCGCACTTGTAAGGTACGGCTACATGCAACCACAGGGATCAGCTGAAGACATTATCAGAAACGGATTATAGGGAGCGGCATCATGGGACCCGAGACGAATGGTAATGGAAAAGACAGCTGGACTGAGTGGAGGCAGCATGTACTGATCACCATGAAATCGTTGGACATCGAGATGAAGCAGGTTCGAATGGACATTGCTACGCTCAAGGTCAAGGCGGGTATGTGGGGCCTGGTAGCTGGCGCCATTCCAGTAGTTATCGGACTCGCAATCGTATTTATTAAATCAGCGCTTACAGTTACTTAGGAGCGCACATGTTTGGACGCACGAATGATACGAATGTGAGACATGAACCCAATGGACACATACAGAAGCTCACGGAGTTGCATGAAGAGCTTAAAACTGTCGAACACGATTGCACCGTATTCGCTGCCTGTCCGGTAGCTAATTTTTGCAGGTCGTTAATAGACAGTATGCCCGAGGACGATAGGGACCGATTACACGCTAGATTGAACGAGATCCTGGTTAAGGAATGTGAGCAACACTTCGATGGCACTCAAAACAACAGTGGGACAGCTATTAGTTAATGCAGCCCTTCCTGAGAAGTTCAGGGATTACGAGCGTACATTGACTAAGGACGAGGCTGATGCGATCCTGGCAGATATGGCCAGGGATGATCCCACCAAGTACCGTGAGATCTCCTGGAAGCTGATGCAGCTCGGTAGAGAAGCCGCCTTCACAGAAGGTACCACCCTCAAACTTTCCGACCTTCAACAACCCATTGACAAGAGTGAGATGATCAAGCATGTAGATATGCAGGAGAAGAAGATCCAGCAATCTAACATGACCGCAGAAGAGAAAGAGCAGGCACTGGAAGTTGTGTACGGTGAAGTACAGCAACTGCTTACAGATCAGACTTACGAAGCTGCCCTCAAGGCGCAGAACCCTTTCGCGTTGCAAGTGAAATCCAAAGCACGTGGCGCCCCGTCTCAGTTGGCGTCTATGCTTACCACTCCAGGTACGTACCAGGATGGCCAGAACCGTACCATTCCTGTATTCATACGCAAGAGCTTCTCTGAAGGTCTGGACCCACATGAATACTGGGCGGCTACCTACGGTGCCAGGAAGGGTGTGATCAGCTGTCTTGTGCCTGAGACTGAAGTTGTAATGTCCGATTGGTCTGTACGCCAGTTGGGCGTAATAAAAGTAGATGATTGGATTATGGGCGTTAACGCCTCAGGAACAGTGAAACCAGTTAGGGTTTCACGTATTTTCGATAACGGATACCAGGACGTTTACGAGTACACATTCCGTAAGAACGCCACCGGTCAGTATTTATACGTCCGCGGTACGGAGCAGCATAAACTTATGGCACGTATATGGCACGCGGGTGAACGCGGGGCTCCACGTGTATTACGTAATGCTGCGCTGCACCCGTTAAAGGAGGCATCGTTTTGTGCGCGTACGTCACGTAATAACTACGTAGCGCAATTAACCGGGGGCCTGGAAGCCACAGCCGATGGTGGCGTGCGTGAGCCCAGGGCTTTATTGCTAGGACTCATGTTGGGTGATGGCTGCACTACGCACAGCACACGTGGTAGTATGTCATTTTCTTGCGCCGATAACTTGCTGGCGGCTCAGACAAATAAGTATCTTACGTCTTTTGGACTAGAGTTGAATAAAGCTAAAGGGGATAACTATAACTGGACTATCAGGTCGAGATCAGACGCTATAACGTGTTGGACTGTAACACCTGACGGCAAGAAGTTCAACAATCCCACACGGGCGTGGCTTTGGTCAATAATGGGGGGTATGCGATCCGAAGACAAGCGTATCCCAGATGAGATATGGGAGTGGGACCAGCAATCTGTAGCCGAACTAATTGCGGGTTATTTAGCCGCTGATGGTTGTATTGTTTCCGCAGTTGGTTGTAGGGGCTGGGTTAGTTTCGGCAGTGTAAGCCGTGCGTTGTTGGGCACTTTGGCGCGGCTGCTGGAATACCGCTTTGGGATTTGGTGTAATCCTGTGTACACTGATCATGAAGATAGGTTACCTATGCATCAGTTAACTATAACGCATCCCGAGTCTTTGTCGCGTTTGAGGCGTATCTTACGTGTGCCGGGCGTTAAGGCATCACGGATGGTGCTAGACGTTAATAAATCGGAAGCCAGACACGCAGCATTAGGCTGCCGCGCCCAGACACGTAGTTACATCGGTCAGCGGCGGGTCATGGACATTGAAGTGGACGACCCCAACCATTGTTACATGCTGGCTAATGGCTTGATATCGTCTAATTCTAAGTTCGCAACCCGGGACGCCGGCGCCCTGGGTAAACAGTTTGGTACGGCTGTAGCGACTATGGTAGTCACTGGTCCCGATTGCGAGACGCCTTACGGTATTCCCGTGAAGTCAGACGACAAGGATAATATCGGTAGCGTGTTGGCACGTAAGACCGGGCAGTTCCCTGCCGGGACCGTGATCAACAAGGCAGTCATGGCGCAACTGCACTCCGACGATAACGAGGAGATCATAGTGCGGTCACCACTCACCTGTGCGCTACCCGAGGGTCTGTGTAAGCAGTGCGTGGGTCTGCGTGAGGACGGCAAGTTCCCGGAGATAGGGGCGCACATCGGATATAACGCATCGTCTGCTCTGGCCGAGCGTATTGCGCAGTCATCTCTTAATGTCAAGCATACCGGTAAGGCTATGGCTGGTGAGGAAGAAGTGTATGCTGGATTTCCTGTAGTGGAGCAACTGGCTACTATCCCCAGCACCTTTCCGAATAGAGCCGCCGTATCTGAAGTGGACGGTAAGATAGAGAAGATCGAGCCAGCAGAGCAAGGCGGTACCCACATCACCATTAGCGGGCAGGAGCATTACGTAGGTCCGGATCTGCCCGTAAAGGTAGAGGTCGGTGACATAGTGGAACCCGGCGATCAGCTCTCCGGTGGTATCCTCAACCCTGCAGATGCGGTACGCCTCAAGGGTATCGGCGAGGGCCGTCGCTATTTCGTGGAACGTATGACACAAGCATTTCGTGAGAGCAAGTACGGGATCAACCGCAGGAATGTTGAGGTATTGGGTAGAGCCATGGTTGATCACGTCAAGGTTAACGACGGTGATGGCCTGGGGAACTTCTTACCTGGCGACGTGACCTCTTACAACGCATTGGCGTACACCTACAAACCACGTGCTACAGCTGCGCGTATGGGGCTGAAGAAGGCAGTGGGTAGTTACCTGGAAGAGCCTGCCATGCATTTTACTATTGGTACCAGGATGACCAAGCAGATGGCGGAGAAGCTAGCCAAGTTCGGTGTAGAGGATGTGCTGGTCGACCGAGAACCCACGGGCTTCACCCCTAACATGGTGGGTCTTGCGAAGGTACCCGAGCACGGCACTGACTGGGTAGCCAGGTTAGGTTCCACTTATTTACAATCTCGTTTGTTACAAGATGTGCACCGTGGTGCCGAGTCCAACATACATGGACTCCATCCCGTGCCTGGTATAGCTAAAGGTGTAGAATTCGGAAAACAGAAGGGCTCTACCTTCACGTTCTAATGGAATTGTCGCTTGCGATAACGCTTGATGGCGTGATATAAAGAAAGGGTTACAACTATGAGGAGTGTATGTCGATGACAAATCTGAAGTCATTGCTGGCTGAAGTGCCGGTGGGAATGCAATTTGGTGGGCTGTCTGGTGTTAAGTCGGCCAGCGTGAAACGTGCTGATCTGGAAAGCCCGGATGAAGTACAAATGGAGCAGGACTTTGGTCGCATGGCCTACTCATTTCTGCAAGACCGGGCAGCAGGCCTGATACCTTATTTGCTTGGATTCGAAGTAGTTGATCGCGAAGAGGATGGCTCCAGGGCTGTTGGCATCTTCGGCTTTAAGATCGGTGATACCTACTACTATGTTCCCGCTTTCTTCCTGAATGGTCAGGTCAAGGGCATGGACATGCTTTATGATAAGCGCACCAACAGCTTTGTGCCGCTGAAGGAAGACTGGATCAACTCGATCGTGAATCGCCAGACAATCCAGTTGGGCGACGGCGCCATGCCTAAGGATGTCCAGAAGGACTTCGAACGGCCGAACTTTGACTTCCTTGTCGAGCCCCCATCCAATGTCGGCTCAGGTAAGGCCGCAGAGTACAAGTCGGCCGGGGAAAAGGAACGTGGTAAACGGGACGGTACCGGACCGTTTAAGGGCAGCGCTCGTAAGAGCATTGGCGCTAAGGGTCTACGCCAAGCTGCTGGTGAGGAATGTCCTGCGGAAGAAGAGAAGGAAGAGAAAGAGGGCATGTTCAAGTTGGCCCAAGCCGGTTTCGCTGTCTGGAACGAGATGCAGCAATCCATGGTCGACTCCTTAGAGAAGGATGCCGAGTTCCAGAAAGCTTATGCTGGTGCCGTACACTCCATGGGTCATCGGTATGAGCTGCCCTTCGAGAAGACCGCAGAGGATAGTCCGCTTATCAGTTATCTCGCCAATCATGGCGGACCAGAGGCTGTAAGCACACTTATCTCGTCAATTTCGGCGAATCACAAGTTCGCCAATGCGGCCCTGACATTCTACCCGAACATCGAGTCGCTGATGGTGACCAAGTTCGCTGCAGCCTGTAATCCTGAGAAGGAAGCGGGCAAACTGACTATCGTAAGCGAAGTCTCTGATTACGACTCCGCCAGCGGTAAGAACAGGAAGCGCCTTGTGCGGGATGGGTTCTATATACAGGACAGCCGTAATGACGCCGAAGCATCGGAAGCCTATGACATTGATTACGCAGACCGGTTCTGCTCTCCGTCGGGGGGTGGCGAGTTTAATGTGCTGCTGCGTAACGGTAGCGCAACACCCTGCTACGTCTTTATGCCCACGCCTGACGGTAACAGCGACGGGGCCTGCGTCATCGTTGAGCGCAAGGGTAAGAACGTCTT
>Ga0307928_10000302_pt1 | contig 36824 bp, 62 predicted proteins | sample AceLakmetagen232_FD_201815 | JGI IMG/M metagenome (GOLD analysis project Ga0307928, IMG submission 201815) | Saline water microbial communities from Ace Lake, Antarctica - #232 | ecosystem: Environmental > Aquatic > Non-marine Saline and Alkaline > Saline | place: Antarctica: Ace Lake... | reverse complement strand
TTCCTAATGATACAGTAATTATAGCAGATGCACACCAATACTTATTAGAGCATTATAAAGAGTTTGATTTTATATGGTCAAGCCCTCCTTGTCCTACTCATTCAAGAGCAAGATATTGGAATAGCAGTAACTATGATACAACAACACAAGCTGTATTTCCCGATATGAAGCTATACGAAGAAATACTTTTTTTACAACATTACTTTAAAGGAAAGTATGTGGTTGAAAATGTAATACCATTTTACACTCCACTAATAGAGGCAAAAAAAAGAGGTAGACATTTATATTGGACAAACTTTAATTTGCCAAACAACCTACAAGATAGGAGGTTTGCTATTTCACAAACAAAGAATGAACTGCAAGAACTATGTAAATTTCATAAGATAGATTTATCTAACTACAATGGAACACAAAGCAAAGTCAAGGTAGGTAGAAACCTAGTGGACTACGAAGCTGGAAAAACAATCTTAGAAACGGTAATGGGAATATTTAAAAAAGAAAACGAAAATCAAATACAGTTATTTTAAAGCTAATATATGAAAACATTTATAATAATACTATCAGGATTGACATCCATAATGTCAATCTTAAAGCAAGTGGAAACAGATAATGATCCTACAGCCATAGGAGATAATGGAGACTCTTATGGCATACTACAGATCCAAGACAGCGTGATAAGCGATGTCAATAGAGTTTACGGTACTAATTATGTACACGAAGATATGTTTAATGAAAAGGCATCAGAAGAAGTATTTAAGTTGTATCTTTGTTTAGGTAAGGAAATCTTCCTGAAGAAACATTGTAAGTTCCCTACAGAAGAACAGTTAGTAAGAATGTGGAATGGAGGTATTTACAAGGGCTACACTTATAAGCAGACTAACAAGTATTACACAAAGTACCTAGATGTTAAAAGGAAAGAAGAAAGAGATAGTCGAAACAATTAGCGATGATATAGTTGACAGGAAAGAAAGAATACAAGAGTTCTTTAATATGGCAATGTATGATTTAGCAAACGATGTTCCAATGGAGGAGCTTCAAGATTTGTTAGAAAGCTATAAGCAGCTTGAGAAATATGAAGAGTGTGCAGGGATTATGAGAGCTATGGATGAGTATTCTTTTATAACTTACTACTACAATGTAAATGATGGAGTAGACAAGTCAGACCTAATACAAATGGATTTTAATAAAGACAATAATAATAATAATAACAAATAAAACTGATATGATTAAATACATTTACAATTATGTAAACCTAAAGATGGGTTTAGATATATCGAAAAATACTAGAGACAGAAAATATGTAGAAGCAAGAGCTGTTTTTTATTATCTATGTTTAACCAACACTAAACTTCCAAAGCTTACTATAGGTAAATATGTTGGTAGAAACCATTGTGCTGTTATACACGCAATGAGTAAAGTTCTACCACAAATAAAAGACAAAGAATTATTGCAAGCTTTAAATAATTTTAATTCGATTGATTTAATATCAAATGAAAGAGAATTGATAGCATCTAATAAAGAGGTAAAGACCTTAACTAATGAGGTAATTAGATTAAACAATATTATAGAATCATTAGCACCAATAGAGGATAGTCATAATATCGTTAGAAGACTAAATTTATTAAACAGCAATCAATTAGAGAGGGCTATGGAAAGAATAAACGCTATGTTATTTATGATAAGTAATGAGGTTGTAAGAACGGTATCTATTAATGAGATGGAAGGAGCAGAGCTATAGCGATGCGAAGAAAGAAGACACCTGTCAAACTAACTAACTGCAATTATAAAGCTCAAAAATGGTGCTTTAATAATGATTATAAAATATATGCAGTACTGGCTCCTGGTGGTTACACTATCAGTATTGATAATGCTCACAAGCATTATGATATTAAGGAAGTTCATAAAGCAGCAGACATAGATCAAGCTATATGGAACTTATACGAGACAATATATAATAAGAAAAATAACAAGGAAAATAATAAGGAAAGTAACAAATAGATATGGCAATACCTAAAAAACATTCAGACACTATTAAGCCTACAGATGGCAGGAAAGCCAATGGCAAGAATAAGGCAGGGATTAAGACTGTTCAAGCACAGAAGTCTAATATGTCTCCCGCTAGACTTAATCAAGCTAAGAAAGACCAAATAGGTACTTATGCTTTAAAGGCTATGAAGAAAGTATTTGGCTCTGAAGAAGAGGCTTGGGAGATGTTAGCAGAGAAAGCGGTAGATAGCTTTGCTCATCTTAACTTACTATTTCAATATAGATATGGTAAGCCACTAGACAAGAAGGAAGACTCTGGAAGGACTCAGATTAAAGCTCCTGTTATTAATTTCTATGCAGCACCTCAGCAGATACAAGATATGGCAGACACTATAGACGTGGACTCTGAAGATTTAGATATGGATATTAATGATGTAGAAGATATAGATGAAGATATTAATGATATTGAAGATGTAGATGTTAACAACATCGAGGTGATAGATGAAGAAGAATTGTAAAACATTTTGTTGTATTTTCAGTTATCTTATATATGAGTGAAGCATTAACAGTAAACATACACCCTAAGTATCAAGTACTTTGGCATAATAAAAGTAGATACTACATAGTTACTGGGGGAAGAGGCTCGGGAAAGTCTTTTGGGGTAGCTATGTTCTTATTAAACCTAACATACGAGAGAGGACATAAAGTCCTCTTTACTCGTTATACTATGATGTCAGCACAGACCTCTATTATTCCTGAGTTTATAGAGAAGATAGAAATGATGGGCGTAACTGAACAGTTTAGAATTACTAAGGATGAGATAATAAACCTGGAAACAGGAAGCTCTATTATATTTAAAGGTATCCGCACATCTTCTGGGAACCAAACAGCAGCACTTAAATCTTTAAATGGAGTTACTACATTCGTACTAGACGAGTCAGAGGAACTTGTAGATGAAGAGGTATTTGATAAGATAGATTTCTCTGTTAGATCACAGCTTAAACAGAATAGATGTATATTAATACTTAACCCTACAACTAAAGAACATTGGATATATCAAAGGTTCTTCTTGCCTAATGCAATTGTAGATGGTTACAATGGACAACAAGAGGGTACTACCTTTATCCATACAGACTATAGAGACAACAAAGATAACCTATCAGCATCCTTTATAAAGCAAGTAGAGGGTATGAAGAGAGAAAGACCAGACAAGTATGAGCATATAATATTGGGGGGATGGCTCAGCAAAGCTGAAGGAGCCATCATCAGAAACTGGAGAGTAGGAGATTACTTACAACTAGAGAAGACTGTGTACTGTCAGGATTTTGGATTCTCAAAGGATTTAACAACCTTAGTAAAACTAAGTGTAGATAAAGACAACAGAAGGCTATACGTTCGGGAGATCTACGGAAAAGCAGGTCTATCAACCTCTGAGATAGCTAGACTTAATAAGATGGAATGTGGCTTAGACTTAATCATTGGAGACTCTAGTGAGCCTAGACTTATAAGCGAACTAAAAGCTTTAGACATAAACATTAAGCCTACTATAAAGAAGAAAGGCAGCATACTTAGTGGGATTGCATTAATGCAAGACTACGAGATCATAGTAGACAGAAGTAGTAAGGGAGTAATGAAGGAGTTTAATAACTATGTATGGCAAGATAAGAATGAGAAACCAATAGATTCTTACAATCACTTTTGTGATGCTATTAGGTATGGCTTACAGTATTTAATACAAGGAAGCAACTCTGGAACTTATGTTATAAGGTGAGCCTTAAACATAGTACCCCCTTAAACATAGTAGCCCTAAATACAAAGAGCCTGGTACATACCAGGCTTCTTCATACCTAGCCCCCAAGCTGGGACACAGCAGTAAAATTAAACCGCTATTCCTTTTAATAATTCCTTACTGAACACCTCGAAAGAATGTTCCTCAGCACAGTTGCCATCTTCCCAGATAACAGAATGAAGACTACCGTCTTCCATAAGTGTTAAATGAATACTTAGATCATCACTAAAGTTGACAACCTTTTCTGATAATGTTTTTAATTTAATTTCTTCCATAATGTTTGACTTAATTTCTTCCATAATATTTATATTTATTTATTACTCTTAAACATAGTAGGGGTGCTCAATGCTACTCTTAAACATAGTAGGGGTTAGTTTTTCCTCACTCTTAAACATAGTAGGGGTCAAAAACGGCACTCTTAAACATAGTAGGGTAAAAAAATGCTACTCTTAAACATAGTACCCTATTTTTGTTATCTAGATTCATTCTAAATAGTGCCTTAATTAGATTCATTCTAAATAATATGTTACCTGGACTCATTCTAAATAAGAAAATACATTCTAATAAATTAGGATATGTTATATTATTTATGTACACGCGCGCCTGCTTCATTATATAGATGTTTCACAAAGATAAAACCAGGCGTTAAAATAATTAGTACAAAAAATGATCTAAATTTGTATTAATACAAAAAAATGTTTATATTTGATCATTATTAACCACAAAAAAATAGAAACAATGACAAAAGCAATCCAATTCATCAAAACATTACCTTTAAAGGATAGGTATCGCATTAGCAAAAGCAACAAAGCATTCATCGTAATTAAGGAAGATAATAGCTATATTTTTACTAATGACCTGGTAAGATACCGACACGAGTACATAAAAAGAAACGGATGTTTTGCCGCGATCAGTACATTAATTAATGAGATATAATAATATAAACAAATAAGATATGGAAAACATAAAAGTTAAAACAATCCTCAGTAAAGGAAACACTAACGCCAAAACTGCAAAAAATAGCTTAGAAACATTTATAATGTACTTAAGTCCTTATAATTTAAACAGTAAAGGAATCAATATCTGCCCTAAGGCGTCCAAGGGCTGCGCTGCAGCCTGCCTGTATACCGCTGGCCGCGGTGCATTTTCTAATGTGCAAAAAGCAAGACAAAATAAAACAGAGCACTATCTGAATGATAAAAAAGCTTTTGTTCTGCAGTTATCATATGAGATTTTAAAGCAATACACCAAAGCAAAGAAACTAAACAAGAAAATAGCATTTAGATTAAATGGAACCTCAGACATTGATTTTATTTATTTGTTGCAAAAATATGCTGACTTAGATGTTAGCACTTTAAAGGATTTTGCGGTTTTTTATGATTATACCAAGATTTTAGGCAAAGCAAAAAAGTACTTAGGTCACCCTAATTACTTTTTAACATTTAGTAGGGCTGAGGATAATGACAAAGAAACCAATGAAGCAATAGGTTTACGCATTAATGTTGCAGCCGTCTTTGGTGGAGACCTACCTACAATGTACAAAGGTGCAAAAGTAATTAATGGAGATTCCTCGGATATTCTAATGATTTACAATAAAGGAGTCATATTAGGGCTTAAGGCAAAAGGAAAAGCTCGCAAAGATACAAGCGGCTTTGTAATAAATTAAACTATGAGAAACGATCTAAACTACCAATGTAGCCAATGTAATTATATTAATCATAGTACTATAATGTACTGCGTAAACTGTAATGCTAATAACTTATAACTATGGACAAAAAAACAACACCTAAGGACTTTTACACCATACAAAACGGATTATGGAAACAAACAGAACTAAACGTGACTAACCTACACTGGCACTGGATCACACTATACAATGATGATCTAACTGTAAAAGGGATCGGAATGTATGAAAGGATTAATTTAAATAATTTAAATAATTAAAACATTATAACTATGGATACAAAAGATCACAAACAAATAATAAGCATTATAAACAGTACTACAACTGAGCAGCAACTTTACTTTATACAGTGCATCGCTGAGAAAATTATGATTAATGTACCTACTAATGGGGTTTCTAATTCCTGCAGTATACAAGACCCGCATTCCAACATATATTTAAACGGAATTTATATAGAGATAAATTTGCAAACAGATTAATATAAACTTATATATACTAACTAATTAGCCCCTTAATTGGGGCTTTTTTTGTGCCTTATAATTAATGTACTATTTTGTTAACAGGCTTATAATCAGTAAAGGTCATATTATCGAACTTTAGAACCCCTTTCAACCCCTATAAACACTACCTTTTAGCCTATCTAAGCCACTATCTTTACTCTTAAATAGGGTAGTACTATGAGAGATATAACTCTTAAATGTAGTATACTAGGGGAGGGAAAAAGAACGTAAAATGAAGGTCGGCGTCTGTATTACACCCCTTCGATGAATTCAACAGCTTATGATTTACCTCAGATAAACCACTTATAATTTACCCTAAATAAACCCTAAATACTAAAATATCTTTTTACTTATATTGGGTAGCCTAATTAAAAAAATATAATAAATATGAGTTACCCTAGTTAGAAAAATATAATAAATATGAGATTAGGTTATACTGTAGTATGGATTAGAACTAGTAGTTCGGTAGGGCTTGGCTTGTAAGCCAGCCCATAAGATATATGTTGTAGAATACTTATTGAGGCTATTAAGAGAAGGAGTTACACCCCCTTACAAATATTAATTATTATGCTGTTTATTGTAGAGTGGATTAGAAGATTCAATAAGTCTTCGTTCCACGTTAAGCCTTACTGATTCATTCTCTATATGAGAATATACATCGAATGAGTCGAAGTCTTTATCCTCTGTGTGCTTACCTATTCTTGAGGCTAGACATTTAGTTTGACCTACATATACAAGTACGCCTTCCTTATATAATCTATATACGCAGGGAGAATTAAAATACTCCATAGAAAATCTATTAGAGTCTGTACGTTTATTTATAATTCTTTTAGCAGACTTCATATCAAGTAGATCAGATATTTCTTTATTAGTGTCTATATCTTTTTGTTCTACTTGTATAAGTGTTCCGTTTCTTTTAGTCTTAGGCTTCCGTTCAGACTCCAGCCTTGCGACCTCTATATCTATTGACTTGTTAAGCGACTTTCTGCCTACTTTGTTTCTTTTTTTATAATACATAATATATTTATCTTATTAACCAAACCCACTTCACCTATCAAAGGAAAATATATAAAAAATATAATCACCTATGTAGAGAAGTTCTCCCATCATTAAACTGTAGCCAAATCCATTGTTGGCAAAATCTACACGCTTACCCACTTGCGTCTCTTTAACGAGTTTTAACAGCTATCCTAGTTGGGAAACTAAAGGAAATAAATAACAATTAATTGAGGATTGCTATACTGATTTTAACTTGAACTATGTGCCTCTTACTGATCAAGGAATGTTACACTAAGATAACTATAAAGTACCTTTTTTGTTTTATATATTAGGCTGTATCTTAATACTATTTATCTATAGTGTAGTTACCAACTATAAGGTTTATCTATAGTTGTATGTAGAGATATATAATATTTATCTATAGTTATATGTAGAGTAAAACAAAAAGGAAGTAAATCAGTTATCATACTACAAGTATAATTTATGGCAGTAATAGAATTAGAAGTAAGCATACCTCAAGACCTAAGTGCAATTAAATTGCATCAGTATCAGAAGTATCTAAGCATCTCTAAGAATATTGAAGAGGGCAACAAGAACAATGAGTTCTTGAACTTAAAAGCATTAGAGATATTCTGTGGCTTAACCTTAAAGGAGAGCTATGGATTACCTGTATCAATGTTTGAGTCTGTTCTTAAACAGCTATCTGTTTGCTTTGATCAGAAGAGTGACTTGGTTAATAGATTTACTATGACTGGTTCTGATGGGGTTACTGTTGAGTTTGGTTTCATACCTAACTTAGATAAGATTTCTATGGGTGAATATGTAGACTTAGAGTCTTATATTTCTGATTGGGATAATATGCATAAAGCTATGGCTGTTATGTATAGACCTATTATAGCTGGTAAGGGAGGTAAGTACATTATAGCTGAATATGAAGGCTCTGAGAAGTGGGCAGAAGTTATGAAAGATGCTCCTGTTAATGTAGCATTAGGTTCTATTGTTTTTTTTTATCGTTTAGGGAAGAAATTGTCAAAATATACGATGAACTCTTTAATGGAGGAGGCTCTGATGAACAAGGAACCTTCTCCCTCACGGCAGGCTTTGGTAGAAAATGGGGCTGGTATCAGTCAATTTATGGACTTGCTGGAGGAGACGTCAGAAAACTTGATGAAGTTACCAAAGTTTCATTACATACCTGCTTAATGTGGTTAAGCTTTGAGAAGGAAAAGAACGATATAGAGGCTAAAATGATAAAACAGGCTAGTAATAAAAACAAATAACGATACAGCCATACGATATAATACATAATAACGATACGGCCATACGATATAATATACAATAATGACACAGATATACGATATAATAGATAAATTAAAGGACAGACTAAGGACTAACCCTAATGTTTTTACTGTTACCTATGGAGATTTGTCTGATGTAGACTTAAATAAGACTACTATATTTCCATTAAGCCACTTAAACATTACTAATGTGGTATTTGATGGCCCAATAATGCGTTTCACAATACAATTACTTGCTTTAGATGTGGTTGATTACAATAAAGATTTACCTGCTAAGGATGTTATTAATGGTAATGACAACTTGCAAGACGTTTATAACAGTCAATTACAGGTGGTTAATGATGTTATTCAACAATTAAGAAGAGGAGATATGTTTACTGATAAGCTTCAGTTGCTTGACGCTCCTTCAGCTCAACCATTTAAAGACAGATTTGAGAATGAGTTAGCTGGATGGGGAGTAAATATAGATGTTGCTATACCAAATGAAATCAGTATCTGCTAATGACTACGACACGGTTTGACAATCTACAAGCGGAATTAATTAAGTATGGTGAGCTGCTTGTTGAGAGGTATAGGTCTCAACTAAAGATTGATGGAACAAGTGCTACAAATAAAACAAGAGACAGTATAAGATACAAATCTACTAAGGATGAATTACAAATATTATCTGATATATCTTTAAAATACGTTGATGAGGGTAGACCAGCAGGAGCTGCTCCATCCTTATCTGCTATAGAGGCCTGGGCAAAGGCTAAAGGAATAAAGCCTAAAGATGGATCTGGAAAGTTTGTAGCTGTAAATGATAGGAGTATGTTTTGGATGGCTAAAAACATAGCTAAATCCATAAGTGAAAAGGGTACAATAAAAAGGTTTGGTTATAAGGGTTCTGGAATTATAGACTTTGTCTATCAGAACAATAAAGAAGCAATGCTTGATAATATATTTGCAGCATACGGAAGAGACATAGAAGAAGTGATTCAAGATATAGTAAAAAGGAAATAATGGATAAGTTAAACACAAGAAGCCCATATTATATAACTATCAATAGCGAGAACCCTCCTGTGGTAGTTCCTCCTACTGACCCTGTTCAGACAATACCTGTTAGCTGTGGAGAAACATACAGTACAGGAACTGATGTAGGAGAGAATTTGTTTGAAATTAATACCTCTGAGGTTGGTTCTGTTTTCCTTACTATTACAGGTAACCAGGTTCCCATAAGGTTTGTTGCTGATTGGAACGGAGTAAGTACTGTAGACACTAAATACATAGGGGCTAGTAGTTATGATCCTCAATTACTTCTTGCAAACATACCTCAAGGAGATATAGCTACAGCCGCTGTATCTAATAAGAATACTATAATTACGTTAAACAAGACTACGGCTACTCCTACATTGGTAACTTTAAGGGCTTATGCTCCTTTGGTTAATGATGATTACGAGGTTACATTTACTTGTCCTACTGCTGCGGTAATTACTGTGCCTTGTGGTGCAGGATCTACTTATGCTGGAGGGCCAGCATTCCCTCAGACAGATACTATTGAACTTGGTAGCGCAACAGGGGTTGTTACTTTATCATACGATGCTTACGGTCTACCTGATAAATTCATAGTTACATTTGATGGTGTTGAAGTAATAAATACTGGATACAGAGGATCTTCATCAAACCAAACAGTTCTTAACACCGCTTTAGCGGCAAGAGGGCTAGGACCAGAAACAATACAAGGAGTTGGATCAGGTAGTATGACATTCTATAAAACAACAGCAACAACAACAGCAACAGTTGAGGTGTATGCTCCAAACGCTGGAACAGCTTGGGAGTACGTATTAAGCTGTCCTCAATAAAAGATAACAAATGGCAAAAGTACAAAGTGCAAACTTAAAATTATGGGTATATGAAGGAGTATTCGGTTCAAGAACCTTACTCCCTACATATACAATATATAAAGAAAGGACATCAACTAACGATATTATAGTATTTGAGGTAGCTGAACTGATTAGAGACTACATTAATGTTAGGTTTGATGGGGACTATGATACTATAAAACAAACTGTTTGGGTAGAATGGGAGGTAACAAGAGTCTTTGATGATGGATCTTCTGATGTTGTTCCTGGACAAGGGGTTGCTTTTGATGGTTTTGGATACTTTGAGCAGGGTATTAACCCAGGACTTAGCTATAGTCTATTACAGACTAATACTGTTATGTACGTTAAAGATGGGGATTTAGCAAGAATACCTGTTTATACTGGGCCTCAAGGAGCTTTTAAGGTAGATTATTACAAAGGAGGAACATTATTAGTCACTAATACCTTTGGCGTTAGTGTTACATCAATAACTGTAGACACGCTTGATTACACGGTTGACAATAATTTAGGGACTATAACTACTGACATCTCTCACGTAAAGAGTCAGGACAGTAATCTTGTGACAAACTCAATAGCATACGGCAATCCTGATACTGCTATAGTAACAGGAGTTAGTGGAGCTACTGATGTAGTTACTATAAATTACTTGACTGAGTGTAAGTATGATCCAAGCAAGGTTTCCTTCACTAATAAGTTTGGGGTAGTTCAATCTATTTACTTCTTCAAGAGAAGGGATGACTCTGTTAACATAACTAAAGATAGGTTCAAGGCTAATACGCTGGACTTTGGAACATCTACATTAAGCTACGGTACTAATATTCCGCAAAACAAAGACTTTAATGTCAACGGCAATAAGTCAATTAAACTTAATACTGGCTTTGTAAGCGAAGGCTTTAATGAGGTTATAAAAGAGATTCTATTGTCTGAGAATGTTTGGATACACGAAGATTCAAAGGTATACCCTATAAACCCAAAGACCGAATCATTAAAAATGAAGAAGAGCGTAAACGATAAGTTAATTGATTACGCTATAGACTTTGATTATTCTTTTGACACTATAAACAGCATAAGATAAATGCAGACTATACAGATATATTTAGGCACAAGCAGACTTGAGATGTTTGAAGATGAAAGCGTTGAGCTTACGTCTTCTATTCAAGACGTTAAGGATATCTCTAAAATATTTACAGACTACTCTCAGTCGTTTACAATTCCTGCATCTAAAAACAACAATAAAATATTCAAGCATTATTATGATAATGCGTTAGTAGGTGGGTACGATGCCAGATTTAGAGACGATGCTGAAATACAATTAAACCATACGCCATTTAGAAAGGGAAGCCTTAGACTCAATAAGGTATTGATGAAAAGCAATAAAGCTTATGCTTATTCTGTAACATTTCTTGGGGCTACAACTACGCTAACAAGAATACTTGGAGACAAAAGATTAAACAGCCTTACTTCGTTAACTCCTTATAATCACGATTGGACATTTGATAATGTAAAACAAGGAATAGAAACAGGATTAGTGGTAGGCTCAGATGATGAAGCTATTATATATCCGCTTATAAGCCCTTCTTATAGGTTTATTTATGATTCTGGCACTTATGTTACTCCTGAGAATTATCGTAACCTGGCAAACGCTTCCTCTGGAGAGGGATTGTTTAAGTCAGACCTTAAACCTGCTATAAGAGCAATACACGTCATTGAGGGCATAGAAAACCAATATCCTGAAATACAATTCTCAAGAGACTTCTTTGGTCAAGATGTGTTTAATGAACTGTATCTCTGGTTAAATAGAGAAGCAGGAACTATTGGAGACTCTAAAGGTGAATATGAAGTAGAAAAAGGAGTTATAATTAATTGGAGTGGCCCAAGTACTGGGACTGATTATTGGAACTTAGATGGCAAAGACACGGCAATACTAGGTGCTATAGTGACTTCTTCTAGTTCAGAAACATCATCTTTTCAATTAAACATAGTAACGTCTTCTTCTGCTAAGTATGATATTATTGTATATAATAATGTCACTAACATAGTAAGCAATCAGACCACAAGGTCTGTTGCGTATGAATACAAAGGATTAGATGGCGATAATTCGGTGACAGAGACTATACTTGCTGGACAAAATAACTACAATTCAGAATCTCTACAATTTGAGGTTAGGTCTTTTTCTGCTATTGAGTTTACTTCTACATTAGAATTAAACCTTTTTAATTATGGCTCTTTATCGCAAACAAGAACTTACACGGCAGGTACGGCAAACTCTGGAGTAATAAGCAACATTGACTATATTGATGTAGCATCAGAAATGCCTAATATTAAGATAATAGACTTCTTGATTGGTCTGTTTAAGATGTTTAATCTAACTGCCTATGTTGAAGATGGAATCATTGTAGTTAATGATTTAAACAGCTTCTACGCTACTCCTCCTAATGAGCCATTTGATATAACTAGATACGTTGATGTTGAAACGTCTTCTGTAAATAGATTAGATTTATATGCTAACATTAGGTATGAGTTCAAAGAGCCTTCTACGAGGCTCGCTGTTAAGTTTGATGAACTGTTTGATTTCCCTTTTGGTAATGAAGAGTTTAATGTTGTTATAAATAACAGGTACATAGACGGTACTGACTACTTGGTTCAGCTACCTTTTGAAAAGGTTATATATGAAAAGCTATTAGATGAAGATGATAGCGTCTATACTAACATACAGTATGGGTACTTTGTGGACAAGAACGACAACTCAATAAAGGGAAGTCCATTATTATTCTATAACTGTAACACTACTGTTGATGTGGCTAAGCCACTTCAGTTTAAGTCTGATGATGGGATAACCCCATATCAACTAGCTACATATAATAGACCTAGTAATGTAAAGTTAGACGGCACTCAAACATTAAACTTTGATGCTGAGAATGATGAATTTACTGTTGGGTTAGCGACTCCTTCTTACAATGATAACTCTCTGTTTGAGATCTTCCATAAGGACTACATTAAGAATATATTTGATATTCAAAGTAGAATCATTGAAATAACAGCACTATTGCCACTTAAAGTATTGCAGAAATATAAACTTAATGATAGGTTTATTATAAACGGAAAGAAGTATGCTATAAACAAAGTTGTTTCTAACCTTATGACTGGTAGAAGCAACCTTGAATTAATAACAGAGGCAGTAGAGCCATTTGTGCAACCAAGAAACATATACATTACTTTTGGGACTTACACTTCAGGCTTAAACGTTCCTATAGTTGTTACAACATCTGGAGGCTGCGACAGCTCTACTATACAATGGTCTACAGACCCAGACTTTCCAGGAGGAGGAACATCTGTTTCTGCTGGCTGCTCTGGTGAGACTGTGATCACTATGCCTTCTTATAGTACCTTTTATTATAGGGCGTTTACTATAGATGTGAATGATCCTTCTAATACCGCTTTGTCAAGCGTAATAGTTAAAACATTGTCACAGGCTACCTTCTACACTCCAGAGACATTGAAATACGGAACATCATTAGCATTATCTTGTGGAGGCGTAGATACTACTCTTTACATTAGTAGTGTAGATGGACTCTATTATGACTCTAATTCTGGTAGCGGTAGCTTAGTTAACAATTCCTTCTATTCTGATGGAACTAGAGTATACACGTTTATATCTGGCGTTAAAAGTGAAGTAGGTTTCTGTTTCTCTTACAGTACTCAAGTATTCAAATACGCAGCTGTTATGCAAGACTCTTGTTCTGGCTCAAACTACACTTTGTACTATAATAATACAGATGGCTTGTATTACACAGCGGGAGATGGTAGTGGAAGTTTATTTACTGGTAGCTATTATTCTAACGGTAACTTTATATACTCATTTAGCAATGGTGTTAAGACACAAGAAGCAACTTGTGATAGCTTCACTTCAGAAACCTATACATTTAGCAATAACGTTAATACTGTGTGTGACTCTGCCTTGTTCGTAGCCCTTTACATAAGCACAAATGATGGTCTTTATTACTTTACGACCTCTGGAGTAGGAAGCCCTGTAAGTGGAGGGTATTACTTTAAAGATGGAAACATATATTCATTCTCAAGCGGAGTAAGAAGCTTAGTTAATCCTTGCGCTGTTACTCCTTTGTCTACTGACTTTGTTATGACAATAGACACAAGGCTAAATTCCTACATAAGCGACCCTTTCTTTGAGCTTAACGTTGCAGCTGGGGGAGCGGCTAATTATCTTGTGTTTTGGGGAGATGGTTCTTCTTCTTCTCACATAGCTAGGGCTCGTCACAGTTATCCAACGGCTGGAATTTACACTGTTGTTGTAAGAGGCAACATTAATCGTATGCAACATTGGAGGTTGGGCGGCACTAACTATGGTCGAAAAATAATGTCTGTTGAGCAATGGGGAGACTATTCTCCTCTTGCTTCAAGTGCTTGGTTTGATTGTATAAATCTAGATTTATCTGGGGTTTCGGATGTTCTAACACTAGGATCTACTAGCACCAAAAATCTTACGACATTCTTTAATAATTGCACAAAGTTGACTACCATAAACAATGTAGAGCAATGGGATGTGAGTGAGATTACTAGTATGTATGGAATGTTTTATGGATGTACTAACATAAATGACGACCTAAGCGCTTGGGATGTATCGAATGTAATAGATTGCAGGGTGTTTGACTATTCAACACCTAATTGGACATTACCTAAACCTAATTTTACTAACTGCAACTTTTAAGATATGATAAAGAATATAATTGATTTACTTAACTCTTCTGACTGGTATGTAGGAGATGAAGATATAGACATTGCAAAAGGAAAATACGAAGCTCCAAGGAGCTTCAAACAAATGAGGACTAACATTAAGCGCAATACATACAGCAGTAATTAAACATAATACATACAGCAATGGCAAACGAGACTAATATAAAAGTATTAACGGTTCAAGTAAATACCGAAAACGGTCAAATAAAAATAGATGGCTTAACCAAGGGTTTTATTAAAGCGGAGTTGGCTGTCAAAAAGCTTTCCGCAACTACACAAAGTCTTAACAAAGGATTAGACAAAAACATTGATAAAACTGGTTTAGCTGGTGCAACCGTAACTGAACTAGGAAGAACCATATCTGACTCCAATTATGGAATACAAGGTATGGCAAATAACTTGTCGCAATTATCTACTTTAATGGCGACATTGGTAAGCACTACTGGTGGTGTTGTAAATGGATTCAAAGCTTTTTGGGGTGCTTTAATGGGGCCTTTGGGTATTATCATTGTTATTCAAACATTAATTGCCCTTTGGGAAGGATACGACAAAAAACAAAGGGCTGCCACAAAATCAATGGCAGAAGCTGATATTGCTGCCGCAAAAGCAGCATCTAATCTAAGGGTTCTTAGATCTGTAATAGATGATGAAAACTTATCTCTTAACGAAAAGAATAAAGCATTAAAGAAAGCAAGTGAAGAGTATGGCCTAGTAAATTTAAAGTTAGATGAATTTGGTAAACTAACAAAAGAATCAATTAAACAGATTGATGACAAAATTCTTGCTATGGCAAGAGAAGCTAAAGCAAGAGCAATACTTGATCAAATAGAAAAAGAATATGCTATACAGGCAGACACGTCTGCAAAAAATGCAAATGATTTCTATAGTGTTTGGGAAATGACTAAGTCTGCTGTTTTAGTAGGATTAGGAATGAACATAAAGGCTACTACTAATTTATACAAGGCTGGAGAGAAAGAACAAGCAAAAATAATGAAAGCCTCTAAAGATAGGCTTGATGCTCTTCTTTTACAGTTAAAAGAAGAAGAATTAGTTGATGAGGTATTTAAAGGAAAGAAAGAAAAAGGAAGAAGAGACTCAAATAGAGTATATGCACAAATCTTATTAGACCTATCTAAAATTGAAGAAAAGTTTAGGCAAGAGTCCCTAAATCATATACTAAGAACTGAGGAAGAAAAAATACAGATATTAAAGGACAATGCAGAAGCAGAGGTAGAACTTTCTTATTTTGTATATCTAGAGAAAAGACAGATTAAATTAGATGAATTTTTACTAACTAATGCGTCTGAAAAGGCCAAACAACAAGCTCGTGAAAGGTTTGCCGAAGAAGAGATTGTTGCTTTACAACAGCTTACTAATGTTAAAAATCAAATACAAGCTAAATATTTTTCTGATTTAGAATTATTAGACAGGAAAAGAGCAGAACTTGCTAGAAAAAATGTAGAGGAAATTATAGAGATAGAAAGGGCTAAAGAATTAGTCACTAGAAGAAGAAGTGTTGAAGACATAAATGAAGAAATAAATCTACAAACAACGCTATCTAAAGTGTCTAAAAAAGGATCCTTAGAAAGAGCTAAACACGAACTAATCTTAGCTAAACTAAAGGAGGAATTAAGGCAAAGAGAAATTTCTGACACAATAGAAATAGCTGAATTTGCCATACAACAGTTGGCTGTAGTTACTGATTTTGTAGATAGTGAGTTTCAGAGACAGTTAGATATTGAGCAAAACAAGACTACGGCTCTTAATAACGAATTAAGGAAAAGACTTAATAACGAAAACATATCTAAAGACGAAAGAAAGAACATACAAAATGAAATAGCTAAAAACGATGAGGAATTAAGAATTAAACAAGAAAAGATAGAAAGAAAAAGATTTATAATGCAGAAGGCTGCTAATATTGCTATGTCTATTGCTAACACTTTTGTAGCTGCAAATGCTGTATTAGCTCAACAACCTGGAGGCATTATATCTAGGACAACCGCAATGATTGCTGTTATTGCTTCAGGTTTATTAAACGTAGCAGCTATAGCTAGGCAACAATTTAAAGGAAGCGCTAGTACTGCTGCTGGAGCATCTGGATTAGGATCAAGAGGTGGTTCTGGTGGCCCACAGGCCCCAGACTTCAACATAGTAGGGCAGTCACCAAGTAATCAATTAGCTGCCGCAGTTAAAGGACAGTTTAATCAGCCAGTAAAAGCCTATGTAGTGTCTAAGGATGTGTCTACGGCACAAGAAATGGACAGAAACATTGTAGGGGCTGCGTCTTTAGGATAAATAGAGTAAAACTAAAACAAATAATAGCTAATTAAGTTATCATAATATGAGAGATATTGAATTATACATAGACGAAGAAAACCAATTTAACGGAATAGAAGCTCTCTCCGTAGTTGAAAGTCCTGCTATTGAGGAGGACTTTATTGCTCTAAAAGAGCATAAAGTCGAACTTGCTGAGGTTGACAAGGAAAGAAGAGTTCTTATGGGTGCTGCATTAATACCCAATAAGAAGATATACAGGAAGACAGAAGATGAAGAGTATAATATATTCTTTAGCGAAGATACTGTAAGGAAAGCGTCTGAGCTATTTTTATCAAGAGGAAAGCAGAACAATTCTACCTTAGAACACGAGGTTCAATTAGAGGGTATGTCTGTTGTTGAGTCTTGGATCATAGAAGACACAGAGATGGATAAATCTAAAAAGTATGGTCTTAGTTTGCCTGTTGGAACCTGGATGGTTTCAGTTAAAGTAAACAACGATGATATTTGGGATAATTATGTTAAGAAAGGTAAGGTAAAGGGGTTTTCAATAGAGGCTTTCTTTACTGACAAGCTAAACGCAAGTAAGGAAGACGTAGTAAAAGACTTGTTCTCATTGTCTGATGAGGAGAAAATACAAATAATGGTTGGAGACTTAATTACATATTATAATGGATAACAATGGATAACAATTGGGAACTTAGTGTAGGATTATATCCTGGAATATTATTTGGGGTAAGAAGCTATGAAAATGGAGAACTAACAGATCACGTTCTGTACCTTCCTTTCGTAGAATTATGTTTAACAGTATACAAAGAAGAGAAATATGAAGGAGACACCAAGTAGAACAAGCCCAAAATCATCTAAGAGAGCCTGCCTATGCAAGAATAGCACATACTCTACAAAGTGCTGTAAAGGCAATATGATTAATCAAGGAATTGGAAGTATAACTAAAATTACGGAATAGTATGTTTAAGAAGAAAAAGGTGAATCACGTAGAAGAAGAAATTGAAGTGGTGTCTAAGCCATTAATAACAAAGGTACAAGTTAAAGAAGTTGAGAATATCAAAGGTGTACGAACCATTGTTTCTCACAATGGATAATGAAAATACAACAATTAGTTGTATATCAGTTATCTTATCATATTTAGTAATAAATTAATAAATCAATATGAACGCAAAAGAAATCGTTGACAAATTCAAGTCAATTTTGCTTTCTACAACAGAAGAGGTTACGGAAGTTGCTATTGTTGAAGAAGTGAAGTTGGAAGAGCAAGATGACTTAGCTGCATTAGCAGAAGATGCACCAGTTGCAGATCCTGCTACTGATGTAGTAGAGGAAGCTGCTAAAGAAGAGATGTACGCTACAAAAGAAGAATTGGCTCAAGCATTAGCAGAAATGAAGGCTATGTACGACCAAATTATGGAAGGTATGAGTACGGAGTCTCCTAAAGACGCTCCTGCTGAATTAGAGGAATTGTCTTCTCAAGAAGAAGTATCTCCTTTATTACACTCACCAGAAGAAGTGGTTTCTTCTAAAGAATTAAACCTATACTCTCAGAAAAGAGCGAAGACTACATTTGACTTAGTATTATCTAAAATCTCTAAATAAACAAAAATGGCAACTACAACATCAATCACTACTACTTACGCAGGTGAATTTGCTGGGAAATATATTTCTGCTGCATTACTATCCGCTAATACTATCGAAAACGGTGGTATCGAAGTAAAACCAAACATCAAGTTCAAGGAAGTAATTAAGAAAATCTCTACAGATGGTTTACTTAAAAACGGTACTTGTGATTTTGACCCAACTTCAACTGTTACCTTAACTGAAAGAATTATTCAGCCAGAGGAGTTTCAAGTTAACTTACAATTATGTAAGAAAGACTTTCGTTCTGACTGGGAGGCTGTAGAAATGGGAGTTTCTGCATTTGACAATTTACCTCCTTCATTCGCTGATTTCTTAATAGCACACGTTGCTGCTAAAGTAGCACAAAAGAATGAGCAAAACATTTGGTCTGGAGCAACTGCTAACGCTGGCGAATTTGACGGATTTATTCCATTAATGACTGCTGATACTGATGTAGTTGACGTAACTGGCGCTTCTATCGGAGCTGGTGGTGTAACTGCTGCTAACGTAATCGCTGAATTAGGAAAAGTAGTTGATGCTATTCCTTCTAGTCTTTACGGTAAGGAAGACCTAAATCTTTATGTGTCTCAGAACGTAGCTAGAGCCTATGTTAGAGCATTAGGTGGATTTGCTGCTAATGGTTTAGGTGCTGCGGGAACAAACGCACAAGGAACTCAATGGTTCAACAATGGTTCACTTTCTTTTGATGGTGTTGCTATCTTTGTAGCTAACGGATTAACTTCTAACTACATTGTAGCTGCTGAGAAATCTAACTTATATTTTGGAACAGGTTTGTTATCTGATCAAAATGAAGTAAAAGTTATTGATATGGCTGACATAGATGGGTCTCAAAATGTTAGAATTGTAATGAGAATGACTGCTGCCGTACAATACGGAATTGGTGCTGACATTGTTCTTTACACTCCTGTAGCATAATTTAACATAAATAAACAATAAAAGGGCAGGTAGGTGACTGCTTGCCCTTTTTTAATTAATCTAATAAATACATAAAATTATGGCTTGCGATATATCATTAGGAAGAATTGAGCCTTGTAAAGACAGCGTTGGTGGCTTAAACGCTATTTACTTTGTTAATTACGGAGATTTAGGAGCAATCACTTACGATGTTACTAATACTGATGTAATTGATGGGGTAGCTGGAACACCGTCTGCTTACAAGTACGAACTTAAAGGAACATCTACATTTACACAAAACATTCAGTCTTCAAGAGATAACGGAACTACTGCCTTTGAGCAAGTATTAGAAGTTACCCTTAAAAAACTAAGTATTGCTGACCACAAAGAAATCAAATTGCTTTCTTATGGTAGACCTCACGTTTTAATAGAGGACAACAATGGAAACGTTTTTGTAGCTGGCTTAGAACACGGAATGGATGTAACAGGAGGAACTGTTGTTACAGGTGCTGCAATGGGAGATCTATCAGGTTACACATTGACGCTTACAGGAATGGAGAAAGTACCTTCTAACTTCTTAGGAGATACTATTGCTGCTGCTGGATTCACAGTTGTATTAGGAGCATAACTTATACTCTTAAACATAGTAAGGGTAAATTTAAGTACTCTTAAACATAGTAGAGCTAAGTTAGTTGCTATTAAACATAGTAGAGGGAGGGCAATAGCCCTCCTTTTTCTATTTATATACGTTTGTACTAAAACTAAAACAAAAACATAGGTTTTCAGTTATCATACTATGATAAGATTGTTGCCTAACACATTAGTTCAAACTATTGCCGTTATTCCAAGAGAGTTTCCTACTGTAGGCACTCCTTTTGACGACATCAGCTTGACTATAACTGAAGACGGCACTAATAAATCAGAAACCATTACAGGTATATCAGCTACTGTTCCAGATGTGAATAGTAATTTTGTTTATATGGACATTACTTTCTCAATACTTAGTGCAGAAAACGCTTACTACTTAGAATTCACAAATGGTAGTTCATTGTTTTACAGAGACAAGGCATACGCAAGCACTCAAGCTGATGATGAGGTTGTTCACACTATAAACGAGAACAAATACAATGAGTATGTTGGTAATGGTGATAATGAATACATAGTATTATAGTATGAAACACAAAATAACTAGAATAACAAACCTACCGCAAGAGCCTAAAAAGCAGGGATCTACTAGGGTTATTAATTTATCTGGATACCAAACTCCAGAGGTTAAAGAAGTCTACGGTAAGGATTGGGTACAATACGGTGAAAATAATGATTACTTTGATGGATTAATAGACAAGTATCTTGGTAGTCCTACTAATGCTCGTTGTATTAATGGAATTATAGATATGATATACGGTAGAGGCTTGGAAGCCTCTGACTCTGATATTAAGCCAGAGATGTACGCTAAGATGAAGATGCTCCTTAAATCAAGGGAAATGAAGAGGGTGTCTAATGACTATAAAATGCTTGGACAAGCCGCTGTACAGATTGTATATAATAAGCAAAAGACAAGCATAGTAAAAGTATTACACTTCCCAATGGAAACATTAAGAGCTGAAAAAGCCAAGGAAGGTAAGATCTGTGCATATTACTATCACCCTAAATGGGCTGATATAAAGCCAAGCGATAAGCCTAAACGAATACCTACTTTTGAGAATGGAGGAAAAAGTGATGTTATTGAGTTATATATATTCAAGCCATACAGAAGTGGATTCTACTACTATGCTCCAGTCGATTATAATGGATGCTTACAATACTGTGCCCTTGAAGAAGAAGTATCTAACTATCACATAAACAACATAAAGAACGGTCTTCAGCCTAGTATGTTGATTAACTTCAATAATGGGGTTCCAAATGAGGAGACTCAAGAACTTATTGAAAGAAAGATAATGGAGAAGTTCGGTGGAACTTCTCAAGCAGGTAAATTCATACTAACCTTTAATGAGGGAGTAGAAAGCAAAGCTGACATAGAGCCTATTCACTTGCCAGATGCTCACGCTCAGTATCAGTTCTTATCTGACGAATCAAGAGAAAAGATAATGCTAGGACACGGTATTGTGTCTCCAATACTATTAGGTATTAAGGATAACACTGGTTTTGGTAACAATGCAGAGGAATTAAGAACGGCATCAATCCTTATGGACAATGTTGTTATTAGACCTTTACAGCAAGGCATACTAGATGGCTTAGAAGACATTTTAGCTTTTAATAAAATATACTTAAACTTATACTTTGTAACCCTACAACCAATTGAGTTTACAGAGTTAGATAATATCTCTACTAAGGTTAAAAGAGAAGAGGAGACAGGAGAAAAACTGTCTTCTCAATCTGAGACTGAAAGCAAGCTAGACTTCTCTGATGAAGAGGGAGATGATATATATTCTCAACTAGAAGAGATGGGTGAAGTGGTTAGTTCTGATTGGGAGCTAGTGCACACAGAGGCTGTAACAGATGAAAATGAAGAGTTTGATCTTACTGCTTTAGCCGTAACTAAAAGCGATTCTAACCCTAATGCTGCATCTAATCAAGACAACACAGGATACAAAGTTAGATACTCTTATGCACCCCTTAGAAAGTCTCCTGACAGCAGAAAGTTCTGTACTCAGTTAGAGTCTTTAAGCGGTAAAGAGATTGTGTTTAGAAGAGAGGACATCTCACAGATGTCCTTCAGAGGATTAAATAAAGAATTAGGTCATAACAAGCAGAACTATTCACTCTTTAAATTTAAGGGAGGCAAGAACTGCCATCACTTCTGGGAAAGAAAGGTATACAAGAAAAGGGTATCTGCTGATACTGAGGTAGAAGCTTCAGATGCTGTAGCGGAAGGCTTTAAGGAGCCTATTAACCCAAAGGAGGTTGTTATTAGACCTGTAGATATGCCAGGAAGAGGGGCTTATCCTAAAACTAAATAGATATGGCACAGAAAGCACTTTTTATAACTATAAACGACTTAAAACGCAAATCCATAATAGATGGAAATGTTGATGGAGATAAGCTAATTCAATTCATTGAAGTAGCGCAAGATACTCATATACAGAACTACATTGGAGGTAAATTATATACTAAACTACAGGCTTTAGTAATCTCTGAAGAGATAAATGATGGTGGTAATGTTAAGTATAAAGACTTAATTGACGTATACATTAAGCCTATGCTTGTTTGGTTTACGCAAAGTGCCTACTTGCCCTTTGCTATGTATCAGATCAGCAATGGAGGTGTGTTTAAACATAGAAGTGAGAACTCTGAGACTATATCCGTAGAGGAGCTTAACGCTATGTTAAATAGAGTCAATGAGACTGCTGAGTTCTATACCAGGAGGTTTGTTGATTATATGGGATTCTATGGTCAGAACTTTCCAGAGTATAATGAAACCAGCAATGGTGAGATGTATCCTGATAAAGATGTCAACTTTCATTCTTGGGTGCTGTGATGGATAAAGAAAGAACAACATACAAACCAAAGGCTGAGAACATAATTAAGTTAGAGGCTTTCCTAAATAAGATAGAAAATAACAACAAAATAGCAATAAGAAACAATGTCAAATAATATAGATTGGGGAAAGGTATACTGCAATATGGAACAAGATGGCTCTTTTGGAGCCGATACACTTTGGAGTACTAATGCAATAAACGATATAGCTTCTCCTACTTGCTGGGTTACATTTAGAATATCAACGGACACTACGTCATACACAGCAGACACTACATTATTAACCGCAGATAGAACACAACTATAATAATACAAAACAATATAACATAAAACAATATAAAACAATATAAAAACTAAAATAGATAAACAATGCCACAAGAAAACATAAATATAGGAATAGCCAACCAAGGAAACGGAGATACCTTGTTTGCCGCTTTTACAAAAGTACAGGCTAACTTTGATGAATTATATGATGATGAACTATACGGTGAGGTTAATTCCGTTATAGCAGGAACGGGTGTTTCTGTTAGTTCAGCAACAGGAAATGTAACAGTTACTAATTCAGAACCTAACGCAACTCACACAGGAGATGTAACAGGCTCTGGTGCATTAACTATTGCAGATGATGTTATTAGTTATGCCAAACTGGGAGTAGAATTTACTACTACTGATGCGGTTACAACTGATTTAGCATTTGACGACCACCAAGTGTTTACTAAAACAATGACAGAAGACACTACCTTTTCTTTTAGTGGTGCAAACGTAGGGATGGTAAAAGACTTTATTCTAACAGGAGCATACGTCCCTTCATTTCCCGTAGGTACTAAACAAGTTGCAGGCACTTATGATGGGGCTGTTTCTAACTTAATCCAAATCGTAGCAATAGCAGACGCAGACTATTGGTTATCAGTTTCACAAGCACAATAAAATAAAGATATGAAAGCAATTTTAGTAAACGGAAATATAAAAACATTTGGCTCTATACCTAAAGTATGGAATGATGAGAATGGATTGCACCTAAACATAAAAGAAGGTTTTGGTTTTTTAGATGTTGTAACGCCTATTTACGATTCAAGAGTAGAGGAATTATCTGCTATTAAATTAGTAGGAGATGTTTATACCTACGATGTTATTGATAGGGTTATCGCTCAAACTTTAGCAGAATTAAAAACACAAAAAATAAGCAACTTAAAACACTCTATAGGAAGCCAATTATCTAAAACAGATTGGTATGTAATAAGAGAAGCTGATAGTGGAGAGGCTACACCTACAAATATAAGAGGAGAAAGAGCAGATTTAAGAACACAAAGTAATACAATAGAAGCAGAGATAAAGGCTTTAACAACTAAAAAGGCAGTACTTACTTTTGAGTTGCCTAACTTTATGCTTTAAATTATGGCTATAAATAAAAGATTAATAAATACTAAACAACAAGGCTCATCTTCTACAGCTAAATGGGTAGCAAGTACTTCTTTGGGTTTGGCATATACTACAGACGCTTCTGCTCTAACTGGTTGGACAGATGTAGCCATAAGCCCCTTTGGGGGTAGGGGAGAAGGACCTCCTTTGTGGAATGGTACCGCTTGGGTAGCGGTTGGTAGAAGTGGGTCTAACGACATAGCTTATTCTTCTGACGGAGTTACTTGGAGTACAACTGGTGTTGCGGACGGAGGAGGCTCTAATGTTGGCTGGAATGGCGATTATTGGCTTGTTACTACGTCAAATAGTGCTTATTACACAAGCGATGTAAACGGTGCTACTGGTTGGACAGAGGTATCAAACGGATTAAATGGAGAAACAGCTGCATCTTCTAATAATATTATATGGGATGGTACAAATTGGGTTGTTGCTGGGACTGATTTGTGGTATATTATTGGGTCAAGCCCCAATGGAAGTAAATCAACTATATTAAACCCTGCAGTGTGGGCGCAAGTAGCTTGGCAAGGACCTCTTGGAAACTTTATAATAGGCTTAAGGGATAGTTCAATGCTGGGATATTATATGACAGATGGAGATGGAACTGGTTTAACTTCTTCAAGCGGTTCTTTTTCAAGTGTACAATCTGGTTGTATTGCTACTTCAACTGGCGCTGCTCTAAGCAGTACAAGTAATAATTATTGGTATAGTTCTGATGGTTCCTCATACACAACAGGTAGTACTTTTACCTCATCTGGTGTATCGGCTAATTACAACGGAACAATAACAGTCGTAATTAGTCCAGCCACAGCTTCAATATTTATAATTACTGGGGAAAATATAAATCAAAATATACCATCTTTATCAACAACAAGCACTGGTATTTCTGGAACTTTTAGGGCTATAGCTTCGGATAATGATTACTACAGATTTATTTAACTATACAATATTAACTTAAATGACTACTTCTGACCTTAAAATCGCTTTTATAAATGTTATAACATTAGGCTTTAACTTTATGCAGATAGACATATTATTAAAGATATTACTAACAGCGGTTGCTATTGGATATACAAGCCATAAATGGTATTTAATGTATAAACGAAAATGAAAAATATAGTAGAAAGCTGGAAAACAACAGCATTAGGAATATTAGTCTTAATCGCTGCTATTACTTATATATTTATTGTACAAGATAGTAAGGTGTTTCAGTTTGCTATACTATTAATTGTAGGTATTGGTTTCTTATTTGCTCCAGATACTATCATAGATGGTTTAAGGTCAGTTATAAAGTCAAATAAAGATAAGAAGTGGTAATGTTTTTGTTAAATTTATAATATGGCAATAGTTTATAGACATATACGATTAGATAAAAATGAACCATTTTATATTGGAATAGGCGAAAACACACAAAGAGCCAAAACTAAAAGCAATAGAAACAATCATTGGTTAAACGTTGTGTCTAAAACAGATTATGAAGTAGAAATATTATTTGAAAACATATCAAGAGAACAAGCTATTAAAAAAGAAATAGAATTAATACTATTATACGGAAGAAAGGACTTAAATACTGGAACATTAGTTAATATGACAGATGGCGGAGAGGGTACAGTTGGATTTACTCACAAACAGCAAACTAAGGATAAGATATCAAAATCTCATATTGGAAAAACATTTTCAAAAGAGTCAAGAGATAAGATGTCTAAATCTAAAACTGGAGATTTATCTCCAACAAAGCAACAATGGGTAAAAGATAAAATATCAAAAACACTTACTGGTTTTATTAGAGGTTCATTTTCTAAGGAACATATAAAAAAACTAAGCGACGCAAAAAAAACAAAAGTAATACACATAAAAACAAATGTTATTTACGATTCAATAAAAGATGCTTGTTTTGATTTAAATCTTATACATCAAACAGAATATGGAAAAATGAAAAGAAATAGTAAAAACAAAAATTTTAAAGTATTAATTAAAAAATAGCTCTATTTAGTACAAATATGTATATATAAGCAATAAAAGGCATATACATTGGTTTAATATTACAAATATTTGCCAGATATTTTATTTACTGGCGTTAATACAACTAATATGCAACTAACAGAACACTTTAGTAAAGAAGAGTTTAATTCTAAGGATGGGGCAGCTATGCCCCAATCCGCTTTAAACAACATAAAAATACTAGCAAGTAACTTAGAGGTTATTAGAACAGAGCTAGGAGGTGTATCGTTAAACATTAATAGTGGGTACAGATCTAAAGCTCATAATAAGAAGCAGGGCGGTAAAACTAATTCGCAGCACTTACTAGGAAATGCTAGTGATTTATCATCCAAGCACAAAACACCCAAAGAGATTCAGTTAGCTATATTAAGGCTGATTAAGGAAGGTAAAATACTAGAAGGAGGAGTTGGTATTTACAATACATTTGTACATTACGATATAAGGAAAACTACTGCAAGATGGGACTATACAAAAGATTTATAATACTCTTAAACATAGTAGTAGTAATACTAATGCTTACATCTTGTGGTGCTAAAAAGAAAACAGTTACTAAGATAAGTAAGGTGTCTGAAGTTACAAGCAATGTAACGATAGACAGCAATATATCAAGAGTAGTCACAGATTCATCTGTGGCACTCTTAAACATAGTACTCTTAAACATAGTAGCCCTAGATTCAACTAAGCCTATTAAAATAATAGACTCCAACGGTAAGATCACGACATTCCATAATGTAAAGGAGCTGACATCCACTACGGATACCAGCATTATAAAGACCAGGATAAAAGAGGAGGAAAATGTAGTTATGACAGCTACAGCTGGAGTAACTACTACCATAGAAGAAAACATTCTAATCAAGGATAAACTAAAAATAGATACCACTATTATTTACATAGTAATATCTATTGTTGTATTATTCTCTTTGAGGAAATATATAAGAAGGATGTTTATTCCGTTTTAAATACTATTATTCCGTAAACAGAGTACCGCTATTTGACAGTTGCTGTCTCGCTGTTGGCTCGTCAGCTGGCACGATTTTGCTAGTCGTTTTACTCAATTACTTCAAAGGTACAGAAAATAAACCACAATGTCAAGCATTTTACAATAAATATTATTCTTATATGATGTTAATAAGTATAACATTACACCTTATATGTATAAGGTTTATTTTTTATATATTTACATTATGAACAAAGAAGAGGTCCTAAAGATAGCGGCAGAATACCAAAAGACTGTATTGGAACGTATAAACCAATTATTAGAGATTGATGCTATTCAGTATCAGAACTTAGGTAGTGAAAGCTCTAAGGCTGATAAGCTAGAGGTAAAAAAAAACAGTAGGTTCATCTATAGAACTATAAAGGACTTAGACATCAATACTGGTAAGTTGCTATTGCAACATCAAGATGGTTATTAGACGGTTATTAGACGGTTATTAAATGAGTATAAACTTAACTCCTGCGGAAGAACAGAACAGAGAAGGTCTAATGTACCTTACTTGGGATATGTTTGATAGTCCTGATATGCCAGGTAGTGGGCATAAGTTTATGGAGAGAGAGCCAGTATTAATTTTGGATCAGATAGTCAATAAGATAAAAAGGAATTTAGACATTACACTTGGATATACAAGTAAGGTATATGCAGATAAGATTAGCTTACCATCACAAGACTCCCATAGAGTCGGTAAGGCAATCAGAGTTAGGGTTCTAAATTCTAAGAAGAGATATGATTTTGTAAAGCATTTAATTCTTTTTGATATAAAGAGAATCGCAGTAAGCAGAGATACTGTTTACTTTGATACAGACAGTTTAAAAGAGCCGCACTTATATTTGTGGTAAAGATATTGAGTTTCCTTTATTTTGTTTTATTTTACTATTGTTATTTTTGTTATTGTTCTGGCAAGCCCCTCTTCTGAGGGGTTTTGCTATTTAATAAACTTATTATATTAAAAGTTATATATACCCGAGAAGGTATGATTTACAGCAAATTACGGCAAATTAACGTATATTATACCCGATAAGGTATTGTTTATAGCACATTAACAAATGTTAAAGTTTTGTTAATTAATTTAGCAGTCTAAAAAAGGTTTGTATATTTGATTATTAATAACAATTAAAACAAACATTATGAAACTAACTAAAGAAACTCAACAAGCCTTAATAGACAACTATTTTCCTGATGGTTTTACTTTAAAAGAAGCTAAAACATTTATAGATGGTTTGTGTATTGGAATAGAAATGAATCAACAACACTTAAAAAACAGAGAAAATGAAAACAATACTTAAAACAAACATTATGAAAAGTAGATACTACGATGTAAAAGAGATCACCTTAGTAGGAAGACAAGGTGGGAATTTAACAATTGAATTAGAAGCATATAACGATGCGTATAAGCTAGAGGCAATTACTTTAGATATTACAATATATGAGTTTATCAGTTGGTTTGGAAAAGAGGACATAGAACTTCTAAAGGAAAAATTAATAGAAGTAATTAAAACTAAATAATTATGAAACCACTAGAAAACAATCCAATAACAGGATATCCTGTTTACTCCAGAAAAGACCTAAGAAGCAAGCACCATAGATGTTTCAATGCAATTACATATTATACTGCTGATGCTTCTATAAAGATTAGTGAAGAAAACCTTAAGAAAATAGAGATATGCATAAGAATGAAGTAAAAATGGCAAGGCCTATTTGGGACTTATTAATTAACCCTATTACTGGGTTTAAAGTTGAAGATAGACGTAACGCTATGTGTCAAGAGGACAAGAACAAGTACGAGAAAGCAAGAAGACTTAGGAATAAACTAAAAAAAGGAAAGATATGAGTTACGATTTATTAAACTACAAAGAGGCTAGAATAGAAGCTTTGTTAAATAGAGTAAAGGAGTTAGAATCTAAAACAGAGAAACTTACTACATACATATTTGAGCTATGTGATAAGGACTGTCCTTTAGACTATAAAAGAATAGTGCAATCAGATGTACTTTCAGAGGGGTAGATACCTAGCTAATTGGATTTCATTAGCAGAGGCACTTGATTTGTTATACACAGCAAGTGCTTATGATAAAGAAGGTATGAATGAGTACTACAAGCGATTAAACGAAGTTCAATTCTACGTCAATAGTATGGAGATTGAATTAGAAGAAACAAAGCTTGAGTTACAACAGTATCGAATGGCATTTAATAAGTGCCTAGACAATAAGCAAGATAAGACTCAACATCAAAGGGATGCTGAGATAAAGAAAATAATAGTAAAATAGTTATATTATTATTATAATTAATGGATATTAATCACTACATTTACAAAAACAAAGTAATTTTATGGAAACAAATCAACAAGTATTAACATTTCAAGAGAAGGTAATTGCTCTACAAACAGAGCTGAAAGCACCTAAAAATCAGTACAACTCATTTGGGAAGTACAACTACAGAAGCCAAGAAGACATCCTGGAGGCTGTTAAACCATTATTATCTAAGTACAGTCTAGGACTTACTATTACGGATCAGATTAAAGAAGTAGGAGGTATTGTCTTCGTAGAAGCAAGAGCAATCTTACACTCAGAGGGTAACTCTGTTGAGGCAACAGCCCAAGCAGGAATTAACCCTGACACTAAAGGACAGCATATTGCACAGTCTTTTGGAGCTTCTAGCAGCTATGCTCGGAAGTATTCGCTTAACGGACTACTCTTAATTGATGATGTAAAAGATTCAGACTCAAGAGACAATAAGCAAGAGAACGCAGGAGATAAGTCTTATTCTCTAAAGCAAACATTACCATCACCAACTAAACCAGTAACACGTTTTTAATTATTATTATCATTATCACTATCACTATTAATTATCACTATTAACATTTAATTTATTTATTATGAGCAAGACCAGCACAATTTACGCACAAGGATTAAGATTTTTTAACGCTAGAGAGACTGCACCTGATTTTGTAAAAGGAACAGTAGTAGTAAACCTAAAGCAGTTCTTTGACTTTATGGGTTCTAAGGAAGTACAAGATCACTACACTAAGTTTGAGGGTAACAACCAAGTAAAGCTTAATATGCTATCTGGAGACAAAGGCATTTACTTTACTGTAGACACCTTTAAGCCGACTGCTTCTAAGCAGGAGACTGTAGCTGTAGAAAGCTCAAGTGACTTATCTTTCTAATAAAGTATAATTAATGGGGTGTAAAAGCCCCATTTTTTTTATTTAACTAAACGCAATCAAATGATACACGAAATTAAAATATATAACGCAAATAATAAATAAGATTCACAGAGGTTTATTGATAACCTTCTGTGGATATAAGAAATTGATTATCAATTAGATATAGCAATTAAAAATGACATTAAAACAAATAAATACATCAGACGAAAGGGAAACTCTTATGATGACAATGGAAAGTATAGAGCGTAGTCTCTATATTGACCCAAACGAAGAGATAGGACACCCTCCTGTTTCATTGAGCTTTGGAGAGCATAATATGGGAGGAGTGTATTACCCAACCCCTATAGCAACTTATGGTAACATAGTTTTTATACAAGCTCCACCAAAGAGCACTAAGACGTTCTTTGTAACATTATTGAGTGCAGCTTACCTAGGAGGTAGCTGCTTACCATATACCAAGGGTATAAAGGGACATAGAGGAGATAGATGTATTCTGCACTTTGACACAGAACAAGGAAGGTTTCACGCTCAGAGAGTGTTTAAGCGCACCCTAAAGATGACAGGGCTAGATAATGAGTGCTATCATACTTATGGGCTTAGAGGGCTTGATTATAGCGCTAGGATAAACTTCATTGAGTATTGCCTAGAGAGAAAAGTAAATGATCCTGGATTAGTTATAATAGATGGAATAGCTGATTTAGTTTCAGATGTAAACAACATAGATGAGTCTAATAGGATAATGCAAAAACTAATGGAGTGGACACAGAAATATAATTGTACTGTAGTTACAGTTATACATTCTAATCACGGTTCAGACAAACCCACAGGTCACCTTGGTTCAGCCCTAGAAAAAAAAGCAGAATGCGGGATACAATTAAAGCCTAACTTTGATGCTGGGTACATAGAGGTTATTGCAAAGAGAACTAGAAACTTCCCTTTTAGTAATTTCTCATATAAAATAGATTCAGCAGGACTTCCTACTGTGATAGACACAGAGGACTTATTTGATACTAAGAAATTTGACTAGACTAAAATTAGAGTTTGAACTTAAACCAGTACCTCACCAATCGGTGAGATTTACTAGAGCAGGAAGACCTTGGAAACCCAAGAAGATAATAGACTTCCAAAAGACTGTATCTAAGTTAGCGAAGGCTCAGCTAAGTAAGGGCTTTAATATTATTCCAGCAGGAACAGAGATACACATTGCGCAGCTAACCTACCAATACGCATACCTAAAGAGTATTCCTAAGAAGAAAAGAATAGGTAAATTATATAAGACTGCTAAGCCAGACTTACAAGACAATTTAAACAAGGCGTTTATAGATGCCTTAGAAGGAGTGGTTTTTGAACAAGACCAAAACATAGTAACAATAAACAATTTAGAAAAGTATTACGGAGACAAAGATTTAATAACCCTTATACTAGACTATTGATATTAGAAAAGCTTGCAGAAAACCATACCCTTTGGGTAAAAATGGTTGTCAATATGGGGTGTGATAAATACACCGCAGAAGACATAGTTCAATCAATGTATCTTAGAATACACAGACTTGTTACCGACGAGAAAAAGATAATGTATAACGATGATGAGGTCAACCGATTCTTTGTTTATGTCACACTCAAGAATATGTTTGTGGATTACATTAAAGCTAAAAAGAAATATACGTTCTTTGAGTATTTGGAAACTGATGATTTACAAGATGATTCAGATCTTGATGATTTGGAGTTTAATCAACAAGAGGCTTTTCATAACCTTGTAGACTCTATATCAACTGAGATATTAGATTGGGAAAGATATGACATTATACTTTCTTCTTTGTACTTTAAGACTAATATGTCTTTAAGAGATATAGCTAATGGATCAGGCATAAGCCTGACAAGCATATACAATTCTATTAAGAATTACAAACACGCTTTAAATATTAAGTTCATTGAAGATTATCAGGATTACTTGAATGGTGATTTTCATTTAATCAACCCTAAATCAATTACTAAATCAATCGATAAATCAAATACTAAGTAATATGGAAGATCATTATTATGAGTCTCTTGATAAGAGAAAAAAGGAGTACAAAGATTGGATTAAGTCCAGGGAAGAAGCTACAGCTTCTGACTCTATAGGTCTTGGAGACACTATAGATAAGATAACTACAGCAACAGGAATCAAAGCTGCTGTTAAATTTATCTTTGGCGAAGACTGCGGATGTGATGAAAGGAGGGATAAACTAAACAAAGTTCCACTCTTTAGATATAAGAAGATAGAGTGTCTTACTGAAGAGGAGTATAATTATCTGTATTCTGAAATGGATAAGTCTGCGAATGTAATTAGCCAGACCACTCAACTCAGAATGCTAAAGATATACAATAGAGTATTCAATGAGAAGAAGCTACCAACATCTTGCGGCTCTTGCTTTAAGTCAACTTACAATTCACTAAAGACTTTAATAGATGAGTACAACAATTAATACAGAGCTATGGAAAGAGGCGGATTTATTTGCTTGGCTATCAGATTACAAGTATTTAGATCTCGTAAAGAGCAAGAATCAAATGTCAAGATGGGATTGTTATTCTCCTACCTTTAAACATAGGATAGAGCTTAAATGCAGAAAGGTTCATTACGAAACCTTACTGCTAGAGAAGAAGAAATATGATGCTATGATGTTAGAGTCTAATAAGCATTTAGATACACCAATCTATATTAACTCTACCCCAAATGGAATATGGATGTTTAATTTGCTATTCATCAAAAGAGTATGGGAAGTTAACTACCTTAATCCTGCTACCACACAATTCTTAAACAGAAGTAGGGTGCCTAAAGAAGTTACTTACCTAAATATAAATGATGGAATAAAACTACTATGAAAAGTATAGAGCAAAAACACAGAGAAAGAAAATGGGTTATTGTAGACATTAAGTGCAGCGACTATAACACAACAGAAGATTGCGAATGGCAAATAGGCACAAGTCCACCTACCATTATTAATGGAATTAATTATATTGTAAAATCATTTTTTACAGCTAAAGAAGCGACTTTGGCTGTTTTAAGCCATAACGCAGTTATTGATTTAGAGTCTACAAAGAAAAATAAATTCATTTCTATTAGAGTATCAAATAATATAAAGGATATATACAAGTCGTTGGCAAAATCAAATAACTCAAGTCTAAGTAAAGAAATACATAAAGCTTTAGTAAGTAACTTAGATAAACATTAAATAAAAAGAGAACTACTATGATAACAATAACAACTAAATAATTATGAAGGATATGCAATTGAATTACTTAAAGAGCGTACTAATTAGCCAGCTACTGCTAGAAGCTAATGAGTCGCTAAGGCTTACTACTCAGTACAAGCTAAATGTAAAGCAGCAGATAAATAAACTTAATCTAATGCTAGAAGATACCGTAAGGGAGGAGTACAATAACTTGTACAATACGGATCCAGAAATGGTTACCAACATCTTAAACAAGATAGAGGGACTTATAGATAAGATAAAAGGCTCTAGTATAGATGAACTTGTAATGATAGAAGCTGTCATAGACAAGTACCAAGACAACAAAGAATGGTTTGTTGAACACGCTAACGCAGACTTTTTAAAGATAGAATAATGAGATATTTTATACCTTTATTAGCTATGTTGTTTATTGGTCTTAAAATAACAAATCAAATTGAATGGAGTTGGTTTGTAGTGTTAATACCTACCTATTTATTAATAATTAAAGAGGCATAGAACTTAAAAATAGATTAATATGAAACGAGAATTTAGCTTTGACGAAACACTCTCAAGAGTGTGTGATTATTTACCAGAAATAGACTTCATTGATGATTATCAAAAATTTAGATGGGCTACGGATTTGTTTAATTCAAACAAAAGCGGAGAAGAGTTTTACGCTTTATTAAGCGAAAAGATAAAGCAAATAAAACTAGACAGAGAAGTAAAAAATATTGATATAATAAGCGGAACAGAGGCAGCCTACATTAATCCTATTAGCGTAGCTGAACAAAGGAAGCAGCAACCAGTATTCTCAGGAGTACTGCAATACTTTCCAGATGCTATACTAGAAGTAGCCAATACAAGTTGGGTTGGTAACAACCAACATCATCCAGACAAACCTCTACATTGGGACAAGAGCAAATCAACAGATGAGCTAGACGCACTTACAAGGCATCTAATGCAGGCAGGAACATTTGATACAGATGGTGTTCGGCATAGTGCAAAGGTAGCTTGGAGAGCTTTAGCGAACCTACAGAGAGAGATAGACTCAGAGAAGTAGACATTAACAAAGTTTTAACATTATAGTAGTTGTTATTAACATATAATGTTTATATTTGTAGAAGGAACAATAACACTAAAACAAATAAGATGAAACTATCAGAAAAAATTACAGCAGTATTAAAAGAAATGGACAGAGAAAAAGAGAACATTAATAGTTCTTCTAGTATAGCTAGAGATAGTTGTGAGCTTTATTCTGACAAGGAATATTTTAACTTTGAGGTTGAAATAGCAAAAACTAAATTAGACGCATTAAATGAGCTTTTAGAAAAATTAATAAAATTGCTTTTGTATATGTAAATATTAAAATTTGTACTATAACATTAAAAGTAATTAAAACGATTAGGAATTATGGAAGAATTATTCGACTTAATGGACAAACAGTTAGAAACTCTTAACGAGTTATCAGTAAGAAAGCTAAACCCAAAGGCAGAGGCTATTGAGACTTTAGAGAATGAGATTTACCTAGCAGGACTTTATGATAGGGACTACTCAGTAAACAAGTTGACTAATGTGTTGAACTATATAAAGGGACAGGATGGAAACTAATATAATGTACGAGGGTTTGGAATTTACAATACAATATGATTTAATACCAGCAGAGAATGGAAGCTATGACATAGAACCATTTGAAAAAGGTGTAGATATAAACGGAATTAGCTTAGGTGGTAACTGTGTAGACTTTATGCTAAATGAAAGAACCACTAGAATACTAAAAAGATTAATACTAGAGAAGTTATGATATTACTTGTAGACGCAGATAGCCTAGTATGGTCAAGCTGCTACAGACAAAGAGAAACCGCAGAAGACACTCCATTCTTTGATACATTAGAAGAGGCTGCTGTAAAGTTTGATGATCATCTTATGAGGATAATTAATCAAATAGAGGAGATACATCCTGTTGATTTAGTAACTTTGTTCAATAACTCTAAGGGTAACTTTAGAAAGCATCTTTCAGCAGACTACAAAGCCAATAGGAAGAATGCAAACATTCCTCCATTATTAGGACAACTACACGACTACATAACTAAGGAGTATGACTCTAAGAGCTATCCAGGAGTAGAGACTGATGATGTAGTAGCTAAGGCTTGGTTTGATGCCTGCAAAGAAGTAGGCAGAGATGGTGTTATGATAGTAAGTATAGACAAGGACTATAAGCAGTTCCCTTGTCTTATGTATAACTACCACCCTAAGCATCAATGCGTACACGATATAACAGAAGAAGAAGCCTTGTATAATTTCTATGAGCAAATGATAGTTGGAGACACAGCAGACAACGTTAATTTCTGTAGGGGATATGGTGTTAAGTTTACTGAAAAATACTTAGTTGATTGTGTAACTAAATATCAATATACCAAAAAAGTGTATGAGTTATTCAAGAAGATACATAAGTCTAAGGCTTACTTTAAGTACATACAATGTTATAACTTATTAAAGCTAAAGACTAGTTTTTAATTAGTATAATGACTATAATAACTAACATTAATGACTATAACAACCATAATGATCATAATGACTAACATTAATAACAATAACAATTAGATGAAAATATTAAATTTATACGCTTGCTTAGGTGGGAATAGATACAAATGGGATGAAGTTACAGAAATAGAAGTGACTGCCGTTGAATTAGATTCTGAATTAGCGAGAATGTATCAAGAGCGTTTTCCTAATGATACAGTAATTATAGCAGATGCACACCAATACTTATTAGAGCATTATAAAGAGTTTGATTTTATATGGTCAAGCCCTCCTTGTCCTACTCATTCAAGAGCAAGATATTGGAATAGCAATAACTATGATACA
>Ga0307928_10000301_pt1 | contig 36861 bp, 53 predicted proteins | sample AceLakmetagen232_FD_201815 | JGI IMG/M metagenome (GOLD analysis project Ga0307928, IMG submission 201815) | Saline water microbial communities from Ace Lake, Antarctica - #232 | ecosystem: Environmental > Aquatic > Non-marine Saline and Alkaline > Saline | place: Antarctica: Ace Lake... | reverse complement strand
TCTTTCTTTCTTTATTTATTTTGTTATTTTATCAGAATTATTATTATTATTATTATTATTATTATTATTATTATTTACTTGACAAATGCAGACTTCTGTGATATAGTTTTATCATAGATATCGATAAGCCTCGAGCCTCGACTATAAAGCATCAAAATAAAAAAATTAAAAACCATCATTTAAAACAGAAGGATAATTAACATGAGCTATATGCATATTAAAAGTTTATATAAAGAACAGGATATTTTATTATTCAAAGAGTGTTATGCTTTAGAAAAAATACACGGGACATCGGCTCATATTAGTTACAAAAATAATCAATTAAATTTTTCATCAGGTGGCAGTAAGCATGAAAATTTTATCAAGCTATTTAATAGTGATAGTTTAATTAAAAAATTTGTTGAGCATAATCTAGATGATATTACTATCTATGGTGAAGCCTATGGCGGAAAATTGCAAAAAATGAGGCTTACTTATGGTGAGACTTTAAAATTTATTGCCTTTGAAGTTAAAATTAATGATTTATGGTTAAATGTTCCCCAAGCTGATGAAATAGTTTCATTATTAAGTTTAGAGTTTGTTTCTTATGCAAAAATATCTACTGATATTGATAGCATAGATAAGCAGCTAGCTAAATTTTCAGTACAAGCATTGAGGAACGGTTGTGGTAAAGACAAAATACAAGAGGGTATAGTTTTGAGACCCTTAATTGAGTTGAGAAAAAATAATGGCGAGAGGATTATTGTTAAACATAAAAATGAAGAGTTTAGGGAGACAACAAAAAAGAGGACTGTAACTGATATTGCTAAACTAGAGGTTATAGAGATTGCAAATAAAGTTGCAGAAGAATGGGTTACTCGTAATAGAGTTATACATGTATTGGATGATTTTGTTGGTCCTTTAACTATGAGCATGATGGGCAATATTATTAAAGCTATGATAATCGATGTTAAACGTGAAAGCGAAAATGAAGTTGTGTGGAGCATTGCAGTAGAAAAGGCTATTGGAAAAGTAACGGTTAGGCTAGTAAGACCTCTTATTACAAAGGTATCCATAGAACTAGATAAGGATGAACAATGATAAAATTGAAATACACAATAGAAGCATATAATAATATAAGTTCTAATCCTTTTGCTATTGATGTTGTTGAAGTTACTATGCTTGCTAAAGATTGTGCTTTAGCTATAAGTGAAGCTAAAAAATTGATTACTAGAGAAGAGTATATTGTAACTAAAATTGATGTTATAGAAAAAGATGACCATGAATATCAAATTAGATAGAAGGATTAATAATGATATATAAATATACAATAGAAGCATGGGATGAAAAAAAGGTCGATCTCTATCATTACAAAAATGTATTTGAAATTAATAAAGTTGAGGTTGAAGTGTTTGCTAAAACTGAAGATTTAGCCATAGCTAAGTCTAAAGAATTAATTAAGAGACGAGAATATGTTGTAATTAAAATCGAGGTCATAGAAAAAGATGAATCTTATCTCGAATCTTATTTATAAGGAAAGGGAAGTGAATAATGATAAGGTATAAACGTAAGTATATAGTAGAGGCGTGGGACAGAGAAAATCCACTTGATTTTACTCATATTCATATAGTTGAAGCTACTGTGTTTGCTGTAAGTGAAACTTTAGCCATAGCTAAAGCCAAAGAGTTAATGAGTAGACAAAATTATGCTATACTTAAAGTAGAGATGATAGAATGTTAAGAAACTTAGGTAGTATAAAAACAGAATATAATGATGATACTATAATAAAATATTATCATTGTATTAGTGGTACTCATCATATTGATTATTGTTGCGAGACTTGCTGGAACCATCATCCTAATAAAGATTTACATTTGGGTAAATTTGATACATATAGAGCTTTTAATAATTATAATGTTTTATATAAAGGTAAAGATAAAGTGAAGGCAATATTGCCCTCTCATATAAGTAGGTCAAGTACTACATCATTATCATCAACAACTAAAGAGGTTAAATAAATAATGCCAATTGAGAATCATTCGCAACTACGAGGCTCGAGGCTATATGCTAGCTAAAACAATTTACTACAATGATTATGATGACAGTGTTGAGTATGTTATAAGGCCATTGAAAAAAAACGAAAAAACCATATGTTATATTGATGATAGTTTAATTATATTTAGGTCTAGGGATAATAATGATGTTGTTGGTATTAAGCTTTATTTAGGTAATGCTAAAATAGAATTGAAAGATAATGATGAATAGATTTACTTTAATGTGTAATAAGGCTAAAGAGATACAAGATTCATGGAGACCTGTTATTGGAGATAAGGTTTCTATTTTATATGAATTTGAAGATAAGACCAGTGAGGTAGAAAATTGTATTTTACAAGATTCACCTGCTTATGGTATGGGTTATGAATATTTTAATGATGATAATAATCATCACAAACATGATGATGGTTATTTTGATATTAATAAAGTTTATAATTATCAAGATTGTTCTGGTAAATGTAAATTAGTTGATATTGTTGGTTTTAAAAGTATAACTTATCTTCCTACCCAAGAACAATTACAATCATATTATGATGATGAATTTTTACCTTTAATATTTAAACCAAATGTTAAGTTAATAAAATTACGGCGATCTCTGGTATTGTTTAGTTTACGTAAATTTAATGATACTAGTAAATTTGAGTTTAATGATGATAATGAGTTTTTACTAGCCTTTGTGATGGATTTAAAATTTAATAAGACTTGGAACTTGAAGACTAAAGACTGGGAGAGTGATTAAAAATGGATAATATATATTACAAAGCTCCATTAGATTTATATTTTGATGAGGTTAAGATGGCAGCAATATCTATTTGGAAGACATATGATAATACTCATGGGTATGTGGATGAAAAGGTAGAGCAATTAAATAAGATGATAAACATAAGAGGTAACTTTATGTATATTGTAGCTATGTTTGACTCAACTAATCATAAAAGACTTGCAGCTTTATTAACAGCAGAAGCTAAGCTAGAGATTAGAAAAAGATTAATAGCTGGAGGTGCTACTGAAGAGTTTGTATGGTTTTAGAAAGGTTAATATAATGAAACATATTAAATATTTAAAATATATTATTATACACAAGGCTCATGTAGCTTTAGAGTGCTTTAAATTAGGCTTATATTATCAAGGCTTGACTCATGATTTATCTAAGCTATTGCCTATAGAGTGGTTTCCATATGTTAATTATTTTTATGGTGATTATGGCATACAAAATAAATGCCCAGCTAAGTGGGCTCATCCTGGAGACATAGTTCATCAAACTAAATGGAATTTTGATTCAGCTTGGTTAAAGCATATTCATAGAAACAAACATCATTGGCAATATTGGATACTAAGAGAAGGCTCAGGAGAAATTATAGCCTTAAGGATGCCAGATAAATATGCTAAAGAAATGGTCTGTGATTGGATAGGAGCTAGCATAGCCATTACAGGTAAAAATGATGTGAAAGCTTGGTATAAAAAGAATAAAAAAAATATTATGCTTCATCCAAAAACAAGTTCTTTAGTAGAATCATTATTATTAAAAGAGGACATTACGATATGAAACCAAAATTAAAACCCTGTCCTTTTTGTGGTAGCACAAAGATAAGTATACAGAAATGGGACATAGGTAACTCTTATTTTATTATGTGCCATAATTGCCCAGCAAGGATGGATGATACAGTAGAGGATAGACAAGGAAACCATAACCCTATTACTTTAAAAGTAGCAATAAAAATATGGAATACGAGAAAAATGTATAATAATCATAAGAAATTAGCTCGAGGCTCCCTGGCGGGAAAGTCTTAAGCTCAAGAGGGGCATAATATGCTAGTTTTGTCCCTCTAAATAAATTTAAATTTTTGTGAGGGTGGTGTAATGGCAGCACGTAAGATTGTGGCTCTTACAGAGTAGGTTCAAATCCTACCCCGCACACCAATAGGATAAGAAAGATAATAATGATTAAAAATGAAATTACTTTTATAGAACTTTTCGCTGGTATTGGAGGTTTTAGATATGGACTCGAAAGTGTGGGTTTATCACGAATTACGCAGGGGCAAGTTTCGCCAGAGAATGTTAAATTGTTGCCCGACCCTAGTAGCAAGGATGGCACTAGGGGGAAACAACATCCCGTGTATACTTGTGTTTGGTCAAACGAAATCGACAAATACGCATGCTCAATCTACAGAAAAAATTTCGGAGACAAAGATGGAAATAAAGAGAACACGATACGGCAAGCATCAACAGGATTGTTATTACGACCCAACGGGAATAGCACCGACAGTAGCAAAGGGAACACACGGCAGTTGCCCACATCTGCTCAAAATAATTTTGACGAAAGGAACAAGCTCCATGAAAACGACATTACAAAAATCAAAACAGATGACATTCCAGATTTCGACTTGCTTACCGGTGGAGTGCCTTGTTTTGTCGCAAGCACACTTATTCTTACAAAAAAAGGATTATCACCCATTAAAGATATTGAACTTGGAGATGAAGTCTTTACGCATAAAGGACGATGGAAAAAAGTTATTAAAAAACATAAAAGTACAAACAAAAACGTTAGACTCATTGATGCCCAGGGAATATTACCTACAATCACAACAGATGAACATCCCTATTATTGCAGAGAAAAATATCAAAAATGGGACAATGAAAAGCGAAGCTATGTTAGGAAATTCAAAAACCCAAGTTGGGTTGAAGCCAAAAAACTTCAAAATCATTATATTGGTAGATGTTTGCCACAAGAGCAAGACGTGGAAGGAGATTCAGATTTTTGGTGGATTGTCGGAAGATATATTGCCGATGGATGGTTGGTTAATAGAAAAGACAGAGGAGACGGAAAAACTTGTCGAGTTGTTATCTCATGCGGAAAACATAAAGCAAGTGTGTGTAAAAAACAAATCGAGCGAAAATTTCACTGCACTGAGGTCGAAGAAAGAACAGCATATAAATTCCATATCACAAATAAAAAATTGGCAGAATTTCTTAAACCAATTGGAAGAGGAGCACACAATAAAGAAATCCCATCAAGATGGTTATCTTTACCTAAAGAAAAAGCACGCCATCTTCTTGAGGGCTATTTATCGGGGGATGGCTGCTATTGTAAAGAAGGAGAGTTTTGGAGAGCCTCAACAGTATCACCAAAATTGGCAATTGGGCTGGCTATGCTCATCCAACGAGTTTATGGAGTTTATCCATCAGTTATGTACAATAAAACCAAAAACACACACATTATCGAAGGAAGAACAGTTAATCAACGAGATATTTATGCTATTACTATCCCAAAACGAAATAGAAGTGCAATCATTGATAACAACAACTATGGATGGGGATTACTTAGAAAAAATAAACAGCTTAATAAAAAAGAAACAGTTTACAACATCAGCGTTGAAGACGACCAATCATATATGGCAAACGGAGCTATGGTCCATAATTGCCAGGCATGGTCTATCGCTGGAAAAAGAAAAGGATTTGAAGATTCCCGCGGGACTATGTGGTTTGAATGTTTTAGAATCATTAAAGCTAAAAAACCAAAGTATCTCCTTCTTGAGAACGTTAAGGGAATCTTGTCCCATAATCAAGGAGACTCCTTTGAAAGAATTTGTGAGTGCATTTGCGAACTTGGATACGCTATAGACTTCGAGATTTTAAACTCAAAGGATTTTGGAGTTCCGCAGAACAGAGAAAGAGTTTTCATAGTGGGCATAAGACTAGATTTATTAGATAAGGTGCAAATATTTTAATGCAAAAATTATATAAAAAACCTACCAAAACAATAGATAAGCTAAAAGAGAGGCTATTATGCAACCCGAAAATAAAAATGATTGCTTTCAACTTTCCAAAAGATATTGGGCGTACATGCTCGCTAAGCGACATTTTGGAAAAGGATGTAGACAAGAAGTACTTCCTTCAGACGGACAGAATAGAAAAAATGTTCAAAAGGGTACAGAAAAACAAAAAGGAAGGTCGTGGGTTTCAACCCTCGATAGTAGATATGGAGAACGATGGTCAACTGAAACCTATGTTCGAGAAAAATAGTTTGAAAAAGGTTGCAGTAGATGGCAAAAATAGTCAAGGCAATAGAATATATAGTAGTGATGGGGTTGCATGTACATTGCAAGGTTTAGCTGGAGGCAAAGGAGCCAAAACTGGTTTATATGTAGTCCCAGTATTAACTCCAGATAGAGCTGAAAAGAGACAAAACGGAAGAAGATTTAAAACTAATGGAGAGCCTAGTCTTACTCTAACTAGTCAAGATATTCATGGAGTAGCAATTTACGATAAAAAGGATGATAATAGTGATATAGATTTATTACAAAGTGGAGTACGTATCCGTAGACTTACGCCTGTTGAATGTGAGAGATTACAGGGTTTTCCTGACAATTGGACCATAGAGGGCTTAACAATAGATGGTAAATATGTTGTTATATCAGATACACAACGCTATAAAACTTTAGGTAATGCAATTACCACAAATGTAATTACTGAAATAGGATGTCAACTAGCAAAAGTAATAAAATAATAAATTGAAAGGATAAAAACTAATGCGTCAGCAATATAATTCTTATAATTACGGCAATCCACCAAGTCCACCTCGGCTAGATCCTGATTGCTATAAGCTCGAACCATTTCAAACATTTGTAAATCTTTTCAATCAGCTAATAGATAGAATTGAAAAACTCGAGAATGAAATTGAAACGCTAACAATTAAGCCAGATAATAAGGAATAAATTATGAGAAATCCAAAAAGAATAGCAATTATGTTAAAAAAACTAAAGACAATATGGGAAAACAATCCTGACTTAAGGTTAATGCAACTATTAGGCAATTGTTTTGGACCTGGAGACTCATATTATAAAGAAGATAAAGAGTTGCTGAAAAAATTAATGGCAACATATGAAAAAAAAGAAAAGAATAAAGGTAAATAAAATTCCTTGATATTTTGTCACACAAAGGCTATACTTTCTGTGACAAAACAGGTAGTGCATAATAAACATAAAGCATTGATAATAAAGTAGTTATGATAATATATAGCAAGAAGACGGTCCTGAATCTTACTCCAAACGATTTTTGTTGAATTTTAGATGAAAAAAGAAAAGAATAAAGGTGAGTCAGGGGAAAGTAAATGAAATATAAAATAGTAACAGACGGAAAAAGATACAAACTACGAGTAAAGAACTTTCTATGTTGGAATACAGTTTCAAAGGTATCAGAGAGTTCTTTGGGGGTAAGCTCTTTAACTTATCCGGTATATTTTGATTCAGAAACCGAAGCAGAAACATATGCCAAAAAAGTATTTGGTACATGGCCAGAAAGAGTAAGGTCTTGGAGAATAGTATGAAAGTTAAAATTAAGAATAAAATTTATGATAGTAAAAATGAACCTGTAATGGTTATCTTGAATAAGGGTGAAAAAGAACAAATTTCTCAAATGGGACAATCTAAAAAATATTGTTCTTATCCAAGTTTAAAAAAATGGACTGAAAATAATTATAAAAAAATTAAAGAGTGGATGAAAATTTAAAATGAAAAGTCATACTGTTTTTAAAGAAATACATGAATCTACGTTTGGTGATTTTAAAGGTTCTAAAATACTGTGCCAAATAATTAATGAAAATAAAGATGTATATTTAAAAAGAATGGTAAATAAAAAAATTCAAGCTTTAATTCTTGAACTTAAAAATGTTAGAGAAATTTCAGATAGAAGTACACATTGTTCACTTTTAAAATATATAAGAAAACATTACTTAGATAACATAAAACAAAATAAAAGAATACCAGAAAAATATAAAACATTTATTAATTCAACTATAATTACTTTAATTCGTGAGGAATTAAGAAAGATAAGAAATGTATAATAAAGTAAAAGAGATAATAAATCCAGTTTATTTAGTAGGAGGCTGCGTAAGGGATGAACTCTTGGGCATTAAGCCTAAAGACTATGATTTTATAACTCCATTATCTCCAGATGAAATTGAAGCTAAAGTTAGGGAAGCTAAAAGAAGACCTTATTTGATTGGCAAGAGGTTTGGGACTATAGGTTTTAAACTAGACGGTCAAATGATAGAGGTAACTACTTTTAGGACAGAGAAATATGAAAAAAATAATAGGAAACCAAATGTGGAGTTTGTTAATGATATCCATGAGGATTTATCAAGAAGAGACTTCACCATTAATGCTATCGCTAAGAGAGGCACTAAGTATATAGACCCATTTGATGGTGCTAAAGATTTAAAAGATAAGGTATTAAGATGTGTAGGTAGTGCCAAAGCAAGATTTAGAGAAGACCCATTGAGAATGTTAAGGGCAGCTAGATTTTATGCACAATTAAATTTACTTGAAGTTGATGAAGATATATGGAAAAAAGCATTAGAGCTTAATTATAAAATTTTATCCATAAGCAAAGAGAGATGGATGTTAGAGCTTGATAAAATATTATTAACAGATGAGGTTAATAAGGGATTAGATTTTTTAATGTCTACTGAATTATTTAATTATATGATTCCTGAGCTATCCTTACAATATAATTATAATCAAAATAGTAATTATCATGATTATGATTTATGGACACATACATGTAGGACTGTTTTTAATACTCCCAAAGATTTAAATTTAAGATGGGCATCACTATTGCATGACATAGCAAAGCCATTTGTGGTGACTGAAAAAAATGGTAGAAGCCATTACGCTAAGCACGATTTATTAGGTGCAGCAATAGTTGAAAAAACAGCTAATTATTTAAAGTGGAGTAATGATAGAAGAAAAATAGTAGTAGATTTAGTTTTAAATCACTTGAGAGATGATTCTCCATTAAAAGAATGTGATAATCAATCAAAACTTAGGAGTCAGAAATGATAGCAAGAAAAATGATTATTAAAGTAGGTTATCAGATTATTAGAATAAAAAATTTACCAAGAGATATTTATAATAATATAAAATATTTTATACAACGAGGATTAAAGGGATATTCCGATAGAGACCTTTGGAGCCTTGATTATCATTTGTCTAAAGTAATATGTGGCTCTTTAAAAGAGCTCAAGGAAGTTAAGTCTGGTTATCCAGCAACATATGATAGTAAAACAAAAAAATATGATTATAATCAAAAAAGATGGGACGATATACTAGATGATATGATTATTGGTTTTGAATTATTATTTTTACTTTGTGAGGATGATTATATTGCTTCTCAATGGAGCAATGAAAATAAAATGTCAGATAAAAAATTTATAAAAATATATAAAGATACAGATGCTTCTTGTAATAAAAAATTTAATATGAATATTAAAACAAGAGTATTAACTAAAAAAGAAGAAAATAAGATAGACAAGTCATTTGAATTATTTAGGAAATATTTTAGAAACTTATGGGATTAAAGAGAGGCAATATGTAAGATGAAAATCAAAATTAGCTTAAAAGATTCAAATAGTAAAGTAATATTAAATTGTAATTTATCTTGGCAGGAGAGCAATGTTTTTTGTTTTATGCTCAATGATAATAAAACAATTAAAAAATATCCTATGATAAATGTATGGTTTATAGAATTTGATGAAACTGAAAACAAAGATATTTTATCAGAATGAAAAAGATAACAAAATTAGAAATTCAAAAAAAATATGATTTTTTACACATGCCCTTTGGGATTGAATGTGGACCGGGGTGGTTTGTTTTATTAGATAAATTATTCTTAAGCATACAAAAAGAAATAGAAAAAAATAATGTAAGTGATTTTAGAATAATTCAAGTAAAAGAAAAGTTTGGGGAGCTTAGAGTTTATTATAATCATGTTAATAAAAATATAACTAATTTGATAAATAAAGCTTCAAAAAAGTCTCTTTCAACATGTGAGCTTTGTGGCAAGAAAGGAAAGATTCGTATCATTGGGTGGCTTACAACTCTTTGTGATAATTGCTATAAAGATGCAAAGGAGGTAAAGTGATGCACAAACATGTATGTGTTTTATTAAAAGCAAATACTATGAATATGAAAAACGACAATACCAATTGCATATCAAATAAGTCTATAGGACTAAAAGTTAAAAATAAAGTTTTATATTTTTTAAATAAATTAAATCGTAAACCTTTAAATAAAATTAATTACTCAATTACTCCACCAAATACTATCTATACTCTAAAGGCCATTAGAGGTGCTGTTATTTATTTTAATATGCAAAAAAATAAGAAAAAAAAGTGTTTGGTTAAATATAGTGAGGATAATGTTGGGTATGTAAAAAGCTTAGATATTGTAAATAGAAATGATTTAGTTGCTGAAATATATTTAAATAACAATATGCGAGATATATCTGATTATAATATTCATATTGTTTTTGAAACCATAAAAGGTAGCTCTAGGAGGGACAAAGTATGCGTTATAAATGGTTTTAATATAGGGCATTTATTACTATGTGCATCTTTTAAATAATTTTAATTATATCAAGGGGTATTGGAAAAATGAGTAAAGCTATTAACGATAAAGAATATTATAGTACTAAAAAAAGAAAAAAGCAATTAAAATTAGAAAAAAAGAAAAGAAAACTAAGACGCAATAAAAAAATGGGAGTTGATTTCGAGCAATATGAGAGTTAGTATTATTATAGTAGAAATTTTTATTATATTATTATTATTCATATTTAGAGAAAACGACAAAATACTTAAAACTAGATTACGAGATAATGTGTGGTTAAAGAAAAATCTCGATGAAATAGATAAGATGATTAAGGAGAAAAATAATGAAACATATTAAAACAGAAGAAATTGGGGATAGATATAGAATAACTATTGATTTTACAGAGAATGATATTGATATGTTTGATGACATTGCTTATGGACCAATAATGGCAGGCGATAGCGATGGAAATAATGCAGTAGCATCTAAATATGATAATTTTTTAGATAAATTTTATAAAATATTAACGAAAGAAGATGATTAAGATGCCACAGATTAAAAGTGGGCATAAAGACAAGAGCAAAAAATGGAAAAAGAAAAAAACAAAAATGTCTTATGGTCATTACAAAGATGTTTTAAATTTATTATCACTAAAGGAATGATGATGAGAAAGAAAAAAATCATATCAACTAAAGAATATGAGTATGTTTTGAAACAAAAAGACGCATTGTTAAGCGAGAGTTCTAAACTAATAGAAGAGTTGTGGACAATAAAGAAGGAAATAGACCCTTTGGGGGAAATTAAAAGCCCAGCAGACATGATAGAAAAAATTAAAACACTTAAAGAAATAAATGATATGGAGATTGATGTTGGTTGGCTTGAATTTATTATGGAACAACCTTTAGTTAGGGACTATATAAAAAATAAAGAGTATAATAAATTAGCATTGGCTATAACAAAAAGAACAATTAAAAAGGAGGCGAAGCGTATAAGTAGATAATTGAGCAGTTTAATGTTAACGGTAAAAACAAAACGGAGGTAAAATTGAAATGAAGAAGGAAATTAGGAAATTTTTTAAAGATTTAAGCGAAGAGCAAAATGGTTTTAAATTTGGCAAGGTATTTAGATTTACAGAAAACTCATTAGTAGCAATCTTGCCATTATTAAGAAAAAAGAAAAAAGCAAGAGATTATGTAACATTAGCAGAAGCAAATAAAATAAAGATAGAAGATACTGGTCAAATAGGATATGTTTTGATTACTAACAATGAAAACAAATCTCTATTTATTAGATGTGGAGAAATTTTTAAAGGTAAAACACAGGAAAGAGCAGCAACAAGAAGCTCAATAATTTTACCAAATGAAAGTAAAAAAGTAAGTGTAGTTTGTATACATCAAAGCAAGGGAATCAATGCTGGAAGCGAAATGGAATATGGCGGAAAGGTTCCAACAGAGTTATATCATAATATATCATCAGGTAATCAAAGCAATGTGTGGAGTTCTATTTGCACGTATACTTCTGGTAACTCTAGCACCAAAGAAGCAGCTAGTAATACTGAAGATTTATTTAATAATACAATAAGACATTCTAATATGGAAGATTGGGATGGCTATAGTGTCCATCATTTAGATATGAATTTTAGTGCAAGTGCTCCAAATAACAACAATGACGATTTAGTTTCAGGCATCAAAACATTAAGTAAAGAAATAGAAGATATTTTAATTAAAACTCCATTTGTTAAAAATCAAATAGGACTATCATTATTCGACCTTAAGGGAGTTTATATGGTAGAATGTTTTGATATTGATGAGTCTTGGAAGAGCATCAAGGATGAAGCTATTCGCAAAGAAGGAAACAAAATAGTAGAAGAGGATGATAATGTTTTTGATTATAAGCCAGAAAAAGCTAAGAGCTGTTTAAAAGCATTATTAAATAAAGATTACACTGAAAAATCATTATATGAAGATAAAAACTTTTCTATCATAAAGATTGAAAACAAAACTCATGCTGGAGAGGTTTCAATTTTGAATGGTAAGGTTATACACTTAAACATAATAAGGATATAATGAAAAGCTTGATTATAGCTGGTAACATAACTCAGTATGAAGATTTTTTAAAAACACACAAACTACAATCAGATAACAATATATATATAAGTAAACCTGAAGATTTATCTGGACTAGGCGATGATTTTGAAATAATTTATACTGGCACCTGGTGGAAAAATAAATTAGCAAATGCCCCAGAAATAGATATATTACAAACAAGGCTAGCTAATCAAGGAAAATTGGCATTTAAATTTAAATAAAAAATCTGTCATATTTGCAAATAGGAATTGACTATTTGTTCAAAAACATATATAGGTAAGCCGTTAGGCTATCCACTTTAAAACATGGAGCAAAATACGGTTCTTATTTGCGGTATGACGGAGACTAAACATAGAAAATAAATCATATGAAAATAGTTAATGATACTATAGAACAGCAATTAGCAAGAACATCCTTGGTTGAGGGAGAAATGGTTGCTAAAATATATACAATTAGTATGGATAGGTTTGATGTTATTCAAAAAAGATTATTTAAGGTGGCAGCATTGAATTTATTAAAAGAGAAGCCTAGTTTGTCAAAAAGAATAATGCATCTCTTCCAGTCTTTTGTTTTAACCGTATTTAGTTTAGAGGTTAATGATGAGCAGTCTGAAGTAATGCGTAATGAAATATTGAGTGATAAAAAAGAATTAAATTATGGGTTTATGCTTGAGTTCTTAGATGAAACTGTTAGAATGTGTGTTTTTTGTTCTTTAAAAAAAATTCCAAAGATATAACTCTTTGTTTATATACGCTCCCCCAGAGGAAAGAGTGGGGTGATGTTAGTCTCACTTTTTCCTCATTATAAGAAATGGTTAACCAAAAAAAAGGAAAATAAAATGAAAAAATTTTTAGAAAAAGATGATTCTTATTACAGAATACCATTAGAATCTTCAACTGTTTATTTTAGTCATGATGTCAAAGTGAAGCCAGAAGAATATATAGATATTACTATAAAAGATATGGTTTATAAGATTGATGAAATTATTAATGTTGTTAATTCACTGGAAGCTAGGGTTGTTCCAAAGGGATTTGCTATCGGTCAAGAAAAAAAGGTAGAGCTTGCTGATGATGAAAATGTTAAAGAAAGCAATGATGAGGACATAACAAAGCATAGGGAAGAAAAAACTGTTGAAACTGACGGGGTTGATGCGGTTGAAAGTAAGGAAGAATAAATATATACATGATGAGAAAACATATGAACTTTTTAAGACAGATTAGAAAACAAAATGGATTTAGATCGCAATGGAAACTTTCACTTATTAGTAGCGTTGCTCAATCTAGAATATCTTTAATGGAGAATGGATTAGTCATTCCAAGCAAGAGAGAAAAGAGCAGTTTATCTAAAGCCTTAAATATAAACATTGAAGATATTTTTCCAAAGAAAAAAGAAGGAGATAAAGTTGCAAATACAGAAAAGATTGAGTAACATAAAAATGCCAGCATTAAAGAAAAATACTTTAAAACTTTACGATAGCATACGTGATACATTTAGGTCATGTCCAGCATCAACTAAATTTCACCATAATTGGAAAGGTGGACTATATGACCATACAATAGAGGTTATTGATTATGGAGAAGCTATTTATGAAGACATTAAGGATAAGGCTATAGGTTTTACTAGAGACGATGTTATCTTTGTTTGCTTTGCTCATGATCTTGATAAGTTGGACAAATATTCTAACAATCCTGATTTTGGTAAAAATGGTAAATGGACAGAAGACCAAGAGTTTGTTTGGAATAAAAAAAAGATATCTGTAAATGCGATAGGTCAAGTAATGGGGATGTTGGTAAAGTTTGGCATTGAAGTAACAGACATGCAATTAAATGCTTTAACTTTTGCACATGGAGGATGGAGTTCTGATAAAGGAAATATGGAGCCATTAGCAACTATTTTACATTGTTCTGATATATTAAGCCTAGCCTTTGGAATAAAAAATAGAACTGAAAGTAAATTGCATAAAGAGTATATTGATTGTGTAAATGAAGAAACAGGAAATGGTGTTGAAAAATGAAACAAGACAAATGTGTGTGTGGAGCTAAAATCAAAGATGATAGCACAGAGAGATTTGGATATAAGCTTTGTTCTAATTGTGATATTTTAGCAAGAATATATTTTGAGGGTTTTTTGGGAACAATAAGCAAGAGACATAAGACTAATTTTAAAATAAAAAAAACAAAGTTATCAATAAATGCTATAAGTAGTAAAACTAAGTCTAAATCTAAGTCTAGGAATAAAAATAAGAATATTTATAAGAGCTGTAGTTCCATTAAATGTGCGTCTTTGTTTATAGATTCTAAAACTAAAAATGTTTCTTGTGCTGACGGTATAGATCCATCAAAGTGTGAAAAATTACAAACAGAGGAATAACGATGAGAAAAGAAAAAAGCACAAGAATATGTAAAGAGTGTGATAGAAAATTGCCCAATGATGCTAAGTTTTGTCCACATTGTGGAGGTGGAATTGATGTTATAAAGAAAGTGTGTTTAAAGTGCTCAACACAATGTGACGCATCAGATAGATTTTGTTATAAGTGCGGTCATTCATTAGATATAATTAGTGTTAAAATAGATCCTGATGAATATGGAGAAATAGATAATGAAAAAAAATGATGTTAATTTGTCAGAGATTTTTCCAGAAATGGGTCCAGATAAAAATGAAGAGTTATTAAGTAAACTTGATGACATCAAAAAGGAAGAAAAAGATTCACGATCAAAAAGCGATAAATTAAACGCTAAGGTAGATTTTGATTTAGAAAAAATAAGTGATTTTAATTATTTAAATGATATATTCTCTACAAATTTTGATAAGTATAAGTCTAAGGAATATTTAAATAAAACCAAAAAGAAACTATTAAAGGATGGATATATAGATGGCCCAATGCTTAACGAGTATCTTTTTTGGGGTACAATTTCAAGAAGACTAAAGATATTGTATCAAGGTAATTATGCTAAGGTTGAGAAGGTTAATGAAAATGTTGCTCTTTTAAAAAATATGGGTTTGGTTACAGACAGGGTTTCTAAGTTATTGGCTGACTTAGATGCGTCCAAAGCTAGGAGAGAAAAAGTTACTGACATTGTGGATATTTTTGAAAAAACAATGGATAGGGCAAATGAATTTGTAAAAAAGAACATAGGAGAGTTTAGTTTTAGGTGTGATAAGTGTGGTGCAATTCTTCAAACAGATGGAGCACCGCATCATGCTATTATGACTGAAAAGAATGAAAAGGATGAAAATGTATATTATATTTATTCTCCTGAATTAGCATATTTAGTTAAAAAGAAAATAATTCCATTACACTTAATGGCTTTTATATTAAGGACATCTCCTGAAGGTATAATGTTTACTGCTAAGGCTAGAGGGGAGACTGATGATGAGTTTTTAAATATCCCAATAAATGAAGAAGAAGTTAAATTAAAAGAAATTTTAAAAGAGTTTAATGATGATTGAAAAATTAGATATAAAAAAAATATTAGCCTTTACTTTTGCGTTTAAAAATCCAGTTGTTTTTAGGGATATGTTTTTGCCAAGCATGATACATTCTAAATATAAAACTAGGTACTATCAGTATGCTCCAGCATTATGCGATGAATTGGTTTGGGCTGGGTCTAGAACTATAGGAAAAAGTTTAGACATGAATGTTACTATAGTTCAAAAAGCTATTTTAAATCCAAACAAAGAAAGTTTAGTTAGTGCATATAGAAAAACTCATATAAAAGATAGATTAGAAGATGTTATATCTTATATGCTTGGTGATGATTTTTTAAGGGAATTTTTCAAAGGAGACGCAAGGAAAAGTTTAAAAGAATCTGTTACTAGAACTCCTATTTATACTATAAAATTAAAAAATAGGCATGTTATTACCGGTATATCAGTTGGAGATGACCCCAATTGTGTTGCAATTCAGGGACATCATCCACACATAAGATATATAGAAGAAACCCAGACATATCCTACTCCAGCTTGGCTAAAGTTTCAAAACACACAAGCTCCAGAGGGATCCATTGATAGATTTTATGGAGTTCCAGATGGGAGAATAGATACTGCATTTAGAATATTAGATACAAAAACTAAAAAGTTTGAGAATAAAAGATTTCATATAACTAGAAGGCTTGACCCCAATTTTAATCAGGAAAAAAAGAGAGATTATGCGGTATCATTGGGAGGAGAAGACTCTAATGAATTTTTATCACAGGTAGATGCTTTGTGGGGAGAACCAACTTGGGGTGTGTGGAATGAATCAGATATTATGAGTAATTTTAGAGCCGAAAAAGATAGTTATAAGCAACTAAAAGTAATAACAATTACTAGTAAAAGTTATGAAGGAATGCTTCCTGTGCAAGTTTTAAGAGGTTTGCCTGAATTACCAGACAATAATGTAGAAGTTATGTTGTCAATTGACCCTGGGTACTCACAACCAACAGTAATTTTGCCGTTTTATTTATGGAATGGGAAATGGCATCTAGACGTTATGATTAAGCTAACAGAAAGAATGATACCAGATAACCAAGCTGAATTAATTGATTATATAGCGTCATTTTATAAAGCTAGTTGGATTCCGATGGATTGTTCTAGTGCTGATGGTAAAGCCCCAGCAAGTAGCTTGTCTAATCCAAAAAGAGAAGAGTATAGTGGTAAAAATTATGAAAATAGAATAATTTGGGTTGAGTTTCAAAAAAATGAAGTAATTGCATATAAAAAATCTCAAGATGGAAAGAAGGAATTAGTAGAGGTAAAAGAAAAGCTCAAAGAATTTACTACTGGAATATTGAGATCTAAGTTTGCTACCAATGATTTTAATTTAGCATATGATGAGGAAATATTAGAAGAATTTAATGCTGAATCACAAAAGAAATCTGGAGAAAAAACAATAATTGTTACTCCTTCTACTGTTCATATTCCAGAAGCGTTTAGATGCTTTGCTTATGGTTGGTGGCAGTCTCATGGCATTTTAGAGAGACCAGATATTGATGATGAGGACAGTGAATATGAATTTGAATTTCCTTCATACCAAGAAAATAAATTTAATATTTTTGGAAAAGGAAGAAAAAGTGAGAATTAACTTGACAAATTACGAATAATGTGCTATAATTACATTAAATAGTATATTATATCTATACTAGTATAAGTATGCATTATAAAGTATATAAACTTTAGGAAGGTTTAAAATCATATAAATGAATAAAAAAAATATTTATTATTCAATTTTATTTTAAATAGATCGAGGGATTATTTTCTCGATTTTTTTTATGATTATTAATTATGCCAAAAAATAAAAACAAAAGTTTCAAGAAAACAAAAGCAGCAAAAGAAAAAATTGCAATGGATTTAGGTAATGTTGCTTTTACTAGCGGCAATAGAATTAGTTGGTGGCCGTTGGTTAATAAAAGCACTAAGGCTGAACTTTTTAAATCTACTAGAACTGATTCTGGGCAATCAATTGATATTAGAATACCAGAGGGATATCATGCTCAAGTACAAAAGACTTGGGAGATGTATAGCATTGATAGACTATTTAGATATTTAGTTGAAAGATGTATAGATTACGGTGCCAATGGTTCTGAATGGGAAGTTCCAATAAAAGATAAAAAAAGTTTTCTTGGAAATTTATTTTCTAAAAAACCAAAAAAAAATCCTCAAGACGAAAAAGAAAAAGCAGTATGGGACCATTGGGCAGCTAATATAAATTCAGAAGTCCATAATGTTATGCCAGGCATAGATGAAATTAATGGTTGGATAATAAAACATTTATTATTGGGTGGATTAGCTCCATTATGTTGGACTTGGGAAGAAACTAAAATTAATGGAGAGAGTTATATATTGCCAAATAAAATGACAATATTAAATTCTACATCAATAGCGTTAGATAAAAAAATAAATATTTTTACAGAAGAAGAGATATTCTTAAAAGTAAATAAAAATAAAATTAGAGAAAGTAATTTAGGTGAAACTGTGGTTTCTTTATATTCGATGCCAAGTTTAGGGCAAAATTTTATTAGCCTTAGCGTTATGGGAAAGAATAAAAATGCTTCAAGAGAAGCTTTTACTATAAAATACAACTGGAGCCCTGGAGATAATACAGCTTTGATTAGAGGTAAGACTACATCTGTTGGGCAAGGATTATACCCTACTCCACCATTTGTTGGGTTATTTGATAATTTAGTAGTTAGGCGAGCATTACAAGCAGCAGATATTTCTATACTAGATGGAGTAATAAATTATATAATTGATTGGAGTATAGGTGATAATACTGTACTTAAAACAGCTAGTGGAAAAGAAATATTACCAAATCAACCTAGACCTGCAAAAAAAGATGCTGGTGGAACAGTAATAGAAAAAAGTTCTGTTGAGATGGCAAAAGAAACGATTACTGCTACCACTAGAGGTAATGTAATGCAATTATTTCATCCTTATTATTATAAGATTGATATAAAGATGCCAGACACATCTTTATTGATAAATGCTGATAAGTATGTTCAAACTACAATAGAAATGTATGAAGCCTTTGGAATTTTTATAAATCCACCAGGAACTGGAAAAAATGATTATACTGATATAAATGTTAAAAATTTTGAAGAGATGCTAGAAAATATAAGAAAAAGACATATTAAGCGTTTTTGGGAAAAATTATGTTCTGAAGTAGTAAAAAGAAACCCTGGTAAGATAACTACAATCCCTAATTATATTTTTAATCCACTAAATACTAAAGATGATGCATTTAAGCAAAGCTTAAGAGATTTATCAAAGATTGGTAAAGTTTCTAGTGAAACACTATTGCGTTCTCACGGATTAGATAAAGATGTTGAGGTTTCAAGAATAGCTAGAGACATGAGAAGTGGAGAAAAGGAATTATTTGATAACAATGTTCCTGTTAGTTATGTTCAGACTACAGTAGATAATAGTAAAGACAAAAAGGATGTTAGTATAACTCCAGGTAAACAAGAAGGAAGACCTAAAAAGGATAGTTAGAGAAAAAGGAATGCTTGTATAAATGTAATTAAAATTATTTAATTACAAAATGAAAGGGCTATAATATGGATTTGAGTATTATTACAGAAATGTTAAACAAACATGGCCTAGGAGCTTGCTTATCTTTAGCTATTTTTTCAATGATGTTTTGGTTGGTAAAAAATATTATTAAAGATCAAAGAGAAGAAAGAATTAGTTATCATAAGATCATTACAAATCATATGTCACACAATACGGAAGCTTTGAATAGAATTGTTAATAAATTTGAAGAGTCTACGAGGCTAAATAGAGAAGAACATTGTGAGATATTGATAAATTTAAAAAAGTTAAATGGTAAATAATATGGATACAAAAGAATTATTTTTTAAACATGAAAAATTGCACAATGAATATGCTAAAGATAAATCAGTAGATATTTTTATTGAGCATCTTAAATTAATTAAGGAATTTAATAATAATAATGTAAAGCATATTTTAAAAAGTGATAATGAATTAGATGAAAAAACTAATGATAGTATGGATTTAGTATCTGCACTAAAAGAAGCATGGAATCCAGACGTTTTATTTAAAGAGATGAAGAGTTTTTTTAATACTGATATTAAAAACATTAGTACATTAGAAATGGCCGTACCATCAACAAAGCGAGGATTATTTTTAAATAGTCTAAATCAAACAGAGAAGCAATTTGATTTAATATCTATAAAGAATTTTTCTTATGATGGAGACAAAGAAAAATCTCCAATATATAATAGTTTTGAAATTGGAAGAAAAAAATCAGGTAATTTTTTAGTAGATGGTTATAAGTTTTTTAAAAAAGATGATACTTTAATGATGTTGCATACAGAACCAGCATTTGGTGGAGTTATAATTCTTACTGCTTTTGCTGTAGATGAAAATATTGTTTCTAAATTTTGTAATGATGTTAAAAAGCATATGGAAGAAAACAATTTTCTTAAAAATGAAAAAATATCATTAAGCGGTAAATTCATTGATAGGACAACAAAAGATTGGGATGACGTTGTTTTATTAGATGATGTTTCTGAGTCACTAGAGCAATTGGAAAAGTTTTTTGAATTCATAAAGAATGAAGATTTCTCTCAAAGAGGATTTATTTTTGCTGGTCCACCAGGAACAGGAAAAACATTATCAGCTAATATTTTAGCTGAAAAAATAAAAGGTTCTTTTATATGGATTAGTGAGAAAGATTTCATTGAAGAAGGATATCCTAGATATACTATTAATCAGGCTTTCGAATTAGCCAAAGAATTAAGTCCAAGTGTTTTATTTTTTGAGGATGTTGATAGTATTTTATTAGGCAATATTGATATATTTAAAACACAATTAGATGGGCTTGAAAAGCATAGTGGGTTAATGGTTATTTTATGTACTAATTATCCAGATAGATTCCCAGATGAGCTTTTAAATAGACCGGGAAGATTTGATGAAATTGTTTTATTTGATTTACCAGATGCAGATGCAAGGAAAAAACTCATTAAAATATATTTAAAAGGTGTAATAGAAGATTCTGATTTAGATGAAATTGCTGAAAAAACTAATAAATTTTCAGGTGCTCACATACAAGAACTTGGTCGTCAAGCACATATTATATCTAAACTTAAAGATAAAAAAATAGATAAAAGTGTTATTTTAGAGGCAATAGGAAGAATGCTTAAGCAAGATGCTCTTATAAATTCTATTAGAAAGAGCAAGGAGTCATAAATATGAAAAAGATACCTTTTAATTTTGATATTGATATTATTAAAAGTGAAACAATTAATGAAAATGAAGAAAATTGGTATGTAGAAGGTTTTTGCGGAACGACTGATTTTGATTTGCAATCCGACATTATTACGGAGGATGCTTTTAAGAACGCAGAGAGTGATCTATTGGAAAACAACACGGTACTATTTAATCATGATGTAAATATGCCGATAGGTAAGGTTGTTGAGACTAGGGCTGAAGAGAATGGACTTTGGGTTAAAATTTTATTGTCGAAAACGGTGCCTGATATCTGGAAAAAGGTTCAAGAGGGTATCATTTCTAAATTTAGTATTAGAGGTCAAATAACAGATGCAATTAAAAAATATGTTAAAGAATTGGGCAAAATTGCAAATATAATAAGTGGCATGAGCTTATTAGAGTGTAGTTTAGTTGCCCTACCAGCTAATCCTAAAGCTAGAACAACGGCATGGTATATAGGTAAAGCAATAAGTCAGTTTATAAAACAAGGAGGTGAAATCCCTGAAATGAAAATAGAAAAGTTAGAAGACGTATATGGTATTTTAAAATCTATAGCTGTTAATAGCGAAGAAGATATTAAGACTACTTTATCTGATATTGAGTCATTTTTAAAAGATACTGATAAGCCTGAAGATTTAGGTTTAGTTAAAGAATCTGGTGACAAATGGACTCAAGAAGAAATTGATGGATTAGTTAAAGATCTAGAGGATGCTAAAAAAGCTAAAGAAGATTTAGAAAATGATAACGCAATAACTAAAGAGTCTGGTGAAAAATGGACTCAAGAAGAGATAGATGGAATGATAAAAGAACTTGAAGAAATAAGAGATAAAAACGTTCCAGAAATTCCTAGAAAGAAATCTGGAGATTCTTATTCTCAAGAAGAAGTAGATGGTATGGTAAAAGAACTCGCTGACCTAAAAGCATCTAATGAAGAATTAGATACTAAGGTTAAAGATGTCGAAGCTGATACTGAAGTAGAAAAACAGTGGGAACAAATGAAAGACAACTATGAAGAAAAAGACGTTGAAAGTATTAAGGGTATTTTAAAGAAAAGTGTTATGGGTGAAAATCTTTCTAGTGCCGAGGTTTTAACGTTAACAACTACAAGAGTAAAGAAAGAGATTCCAGATGGTGAGACTCTGGACGAAGAAGGTATTGATGCTGAAGCTAGAAAAGATATTATATTAAAGCACGGCATTAAGATTAAAGTTAAAACAAGTTAAACCAGGACATAGGAGGTTTTAGATTATGAATGATGCTAGTATTACAACTCATTTTAGCGCAAAGCTAGAATCTGGAGTATCTTGCGGTCCTGGGACCTTAATTAGTTTACATACTGGATCAGATGGTATTTTATCAGCTAGAGTAGCTGACCATAGCGATAGTTATTGGGCTCATGGATTTGCTTTAGTATCTGGTTCTGGTACAAAGGTAACGGGATATGCACAGAGGGTTAGATTAGATAGAGTGGGAGTAGTTGATAATGTAGATTATATCACTCTTAACCCAGGTAGTTCTATTTATTTGGGAGAAGATGGTAAGTATGCTGCAAGCGGAACACAAAAAGTCGGTTTCGCATTATCTAGCAGTATTGTTTTTGTTGACTTAGATATGCAATTAGGTGCTTAAGGAGGTGACATAGAGAAATGGCAGATTTAACACATGGTCTTACGACCACTGATGGTATTGATTTAAATGAAATACTCTATGGTACCGTTCTTCCTATTGTAGATGTTTACAATGAAGAGGAAGTTTTGGACCTTAGGGCACTGCTTTGCTCAGATCATGACGAAAGTTATGTAAAATTTGATGCTAGTGGGCAATGGAAGTTTCAGGAATTAGCTGAAGCTGAAAAACCAAGAAGTAAAAAGAAAGAATGGGGCAAAAGACAACAAGATACATCTAAGTATGGTTTAGATATAGGTTATACTTACGATTGGCTTATGTCTGAAAATTCTTCTAGCGAAGAAGTTTCTAGATTAGCAACAAAAGCCATAGAAAGAGATAGAGCCCTTCAAACGGCTGTAATTCTTGATGCTTGTTTAGTTAAGGATAGTGGAAAATGTTTTTTTGATGGAAGTTTTACAGCTATTGAAAAGATGACAGCTCCACCTACTTATGGTTCTAATTCTTTTCTTGGAACACATCAACATTATAATGCTTCTGGTAGTGCATCATTAGCTCTATCAGTTATTACAGCTATGAAGGAACATATAAAGCAACATGGCTACAAATCTAATATTTGGGGTCTTTGTAATGCTGATATGGTTAAACAAGTAGAAGATTTAGCTGGTTGGGTAGCATCTTCAAATATTCCAGTTTCTGGAAAGATTATAGATGAAGTAGCTATAGACGGTTGGCAGGGTAGACTGTTGGGTATTAACTGGAAGGAAACTGAATGGATGCCAGACAATTATTTAATTTTAGTTGGTTCTGGTTCTAAAATGGATAAACCATTGAGATATATTCAGAAGAAAAATCCGTCAGCAAGAGGATTGATTCTTACACCTGGTAGTTATACTCCTAAGTATCCTATCATAGATGCTGATTATCTTCATTGGTTAAATGCAATGATTATTCAAAGAGGTGCTGGTGTAGTTTATTACATAGGTACAACTTGGGCTAATCCATCTGTATTAACTAATGTAATTGAATAAAAAAACGATAGTGAGGGAGCTCAATAAAGGGCTCCCTCGTGACAGACAGGAGATGAATAATGAGTAGTAAAAATAGTAAAGAATATAAAATTATTTCTAGTTTTCATTATAGAGGTAAAGATGGCACTGAGAAAGATAGCGTAATAATAGGTCCTGGGGAAGATGTACCTAAACTAAACAATGATTTAATAAAACAATTATTAATTCAGCAAAAAATTGCTGAAGTCAGTCAAGTCGATGGAACAATTATTAAATATAAAAAACTAGAAGAATTAAGTGATGATGAGATAAAAAAATTCTTATCTAGACCTGTTAATTTTATAAGGAGTCAATTGAAAGCAAGATATTTTAGCAATGATACATTGTCTAGAGTTTTTTCTGCTGCAGAAAAGATGAAGCTAGCTCCAGCTGTTTTAAGTGTTATAGAAGAGAAGATAGACGGAACACTATAAAAAAAAGGATGAAAATGTTTAATGAAAGATGCGAACGAAAGTGGAATCCCACCACAAAAACAAAATTTATTAATAATTTCAGATACACCGATAATTGCCTCTGGATTAGCTAGATGCACAAGAGAACTAGCTAATATCTTTTCAGAAAAATATAATGTTGCAATTGCTGGGTGGCATCATAATTTTTTCCCACATTCATATCCATATTTTATATATCCATTACAAAAAGGATCTAATTTTGAGAATAAACAATTATATAAAATAATAGATAATTTTAAACCAGATATAATTTTATCTATTGGAGATATGTGGGATTTTTCTAATTATTTAGGTTCTATTATGGAGTTCAAAGAAACCAATAATTGCAAATGGATTGTTTGGGCTACAATTGATGGTGAAAACCTAAGTAAATCTTGGACACCAATAATTAAAAATGCTGATAAGTTAGTTTCATTTTCTAATTTTGGATGTAAGGAGATTAAAAATACTTATGGGATTGATATAGATTTTATTTATCCAGGTGTAAATAAAGAAACATTTCATGTTGGCAAACCTAAAGATTTAAAATTAAAAAATAATAAAATTGGGAATATGGATATTGATAAATTATTTACAGTAATAAATATTTCTCAAAATACTGATAGAAAAAATATACCAGCTACAATTGAAGCTTTTGCTGAATTCTCCAAAGATAAGGAAGATGTAAAGTTATTTTTAATAACAGACCCCTATGATATTCATGGTTTTAATTTGTGGAAAATTATAAAAGCAAAAGAAATAAGCAATAAAACATTGATTACAAAAGGAGCTGAATCTATTAATGGTTCTGGGGTTAGCGATGAACAATTAAATTTAATGTATAATATGGCCAATGTATTGCTTTTAACAAGCATAGGAGAGGGGTTTGGATTTCCAATAGTAGAGGCTATGGCTTGTAAAACTATTCCAATTACAACTGATTATGCAGCCACAACGGAGTTATTAGAAGACAATAGAGGGGTGCTAATAGAGCCAAGTGCTTATATATATGGTAGCTTTGATATAAAGAGGGCAATAATTTCTAAAGAATTACTTGTAAAATCTTTAAATGAGTTGTACTATGATTGGAAAGGAGATAAGAGCTTAAGTAATAATATTAAAAATAATTGCAAATTATTTGCTGATAATTTAACATGGGGAAATACAGCTGATAGATTTAGTAAGATTTTTAATGATTTGTTTGAAGCAGAAGAAAGGTCATGGGTAAAAAAAGATATTCAAGTTAAAGATTTAAAATTATTGATGGTTGTTCCTTCTTGGGGTAAAAATTGTGGCATAGCTGAATATTCTAAAGAATTAATTGAGGCTATTAGAGGCAATGGACATGAAGTTACAGTATATCCTAATAATGACACTAAAAAGTTGAAAGAATTTTTAGAAAAATCTGATTTTAATGTAATTCATTTTCAACATGAATTTTCATTTTTTGATTCTAATGAATTTATACAATTATTAAATGACTTGAAAAATAAAAAAACTATAGTAACAATTCACAGTGTAATCCCTGGAATGATATCTTTTAATCGTAATGTCGTTAAAGGTGCTAATGAAGTTTTATGTCATGCAAAGATGTTTAAGGATAGAATTATTGATACTTTATTTCCATATAAGTTTGATAATTTTACTCCAGATATTAATTTAAATTTTATACCTATGGGAGTTAAGCCGTTAATAAAAAATAACTCTAGTGATATTATTAAGAAAAAATTAAACATAGAAGGTAGATATCCAATTATTGGTTCTTTTGGTTTTTTGAGAGAGCAAAAGGGATTTGATGATTTATTGTTAGCAGTAAAGTTAATGAAAAAGAAATATCCAAAAATATTATTTTATTTATACTCTCCATTACATGAGTTTGGCTCTAAACAATATGATGAATCTTTTTTGCAATGGATAGAAAAAACTAACATGCAAGGCGATGTGTTAATATTGAGAGATTATTTAAATGATGAAGAGATGATCCAATGCCTACAAGTTGCTGATTTATTTGTTTTAAATTACAAAGACACTCCAGCTGGTGGAGGAATATCTGCTGCTGTTAAAACATTAATGAGAACTGGAAAACCAATTTTAACTAGCAATTCTTTTATGTTTGCTGATTTAATATGTGGTGAGGTTGCTAAAGTAAAAGATACTAGTCCAGAAAATTTATCTGGAGCAATTGATTCATTACTTAGCGATACAGAATTGCAAACTAGAATTTTAGATAATTCATCTAAATATTTAATTGAAAATTCTTGGGATAATATAGCAAAAAAACATATGGAGATATATTTAAAATGAAAATAGCAATAGGAGCACCAACGTATAATGATTTTAGTAGAATAAATAGCTTATTAGCTTCTATTTTTGAACTTACTGATTTTGATTTATCTGAAGTTGGAATAGTTGTATTAGATGATGGCACTCCAGATAGAGATAAAGTTTCTCAATTAAAACAAGTATGTGAAAAATATAAGGTTGATTTTTTAGAACATGACCACAATAAAGGTATTCCAGCAGCTTGGAATACACTTACAAGACATTTTGATTCAGAGTATATGGTTTTATTTAATGATGATATCAAAATACATGATAAAAATTGGCTAAAATGTTTAATTTATTTTTTAGATAACAATGAGAAGGTGGCAAATGTTGGTTTTCCATTAATTCAAATAAATACATTAACTGGAGAGCCAAGAGATACTGTTTCTTTGGACTATGATGGAAGACCCGGTAGAGTGGGTGCCCCAGTTGGTTGTTCATTTGCATTTAAGCGTAAGGCATTTAATGATGTAGGTGGGTTCTGGGAAGATATTAGAAGTTTTTATGAAGAAACAGATTTTGGTTTTGAGTTAGCTAAAAAAGGATATTATTCATATATGATGCCTTATCCTGCTATGGAACATTGGGGGTCTCAAACCTTTGCTAAAAATTTTGAATTGAATATCCAAGATGTTATTGATAAATTACCAATGGATGAATATAAGAGAATAATGTTACAAAAATATCCCATAGAAAAAATAGAGCCATTTGTAGGAAAAGTTTATAGAATGGATTATAGTAGGGTTCTTTTTGCAAAAAAATGGGGATGTGAAGATTATTGGAATATCCCTCAAGTTGAAGTTCATAAAAAATATGTTGATGTTTTAGAATCAATTGAAATTAAATGGTTAGATAAAAACATGTTAGAAAAGACCGACACATGTTAGGAGAAATCAAATGAAAGTAGTAGTTACTGGTTGTGCTGGACTTATTGGTTCCCATTTAGCACATAGATTGCAAGCAGAAGGGCACAATGTATTAGGCGTAGATGATTTTTCTGGTGGTACAAGAGATAATGTGGTAGGATTAACTAATTTTGTTAATTTAGATGTTAGAAAGTGTAATAAGCTTACTAAATTATTTAAATCATTTTCACCAAATGTTGTTCATCATCTTTCTGCACACCCACACGAAGGATTATCTCAATTTTGTCCAGAGAAGATTACTTCTAGTGTTTACAATGCCTCTTTAAGCGTATTTAAGGCATCTATTAACTGTGGGTCATTACCACGCATTATATATTATAGTTCTATGGCTAGATATGGAAATGGAGGACTAAAGCTTCCATTTACTGAAGATATGCCTAGGGCTCCAGAGGATATATATGCTATAGCTAAGTGTTCAGCAGAGAGGGCATTAGAGATTTTATCTTCTATACATAAGTTTGATTATAATATTGTAGTTCCACATAATGTATATGGTGAGAGAGTTAGTTTACATGACCCATATAGAAATGTATTAGCAATATGGATTAATTCTATTTTAAGAGGTAAGCCAGTTATAATATTTGGTGATGGGGGGCAAAGAAGGGCTCCAAGTTATGTCGAAGATATATTAGATCCAATTATAAAATTAGGATTTAATGAAAAAATAAATAAAGAAATTGTTAATATAGGTTCTTTTAATCATTATACAATTAAAGATTTGGCTCAAATGGTCATTGATGAATTTAAATTAAAATTAGAGCCTATGTTTGTAGAAGAAAGACCATGTGAAGTTAAAAATGCTTATTGTTCTATAAGCAAAAGTTCAAAATTATTAGGATTTAAAGATAAGACAACTATAAAAGAGGGGATACATAGGTTGGTTGAATGGGCAAAATTAGTCGGTCCACAAAAACCAATATATTTAGAAGAGTTTGAAATAAAAAACTATGCTCCAGAGGTGTGGATTAATAAAATTTTAAAATAAAAAAAAGGATAGATAGAATGAAAATTGGAATCATTGGGGTAGGTGTAGTTGGTTCAGCTGTTAATGATGTTTTTGAAAAAAATCATCAAGTAATAAAATATGACAAATATAAAAAGGGCTATGATTCTTTTACTAAGGTATCTAAATGCCCTGTTATTTTTATATGCGTTCCAACTCCTATGAATAAATCTGGAGAAATACATTTAACTGCAATAAATAATTCTATAAAAGAAATATCAAAAAAAGCTAAAAATGGAACCATAATAGTTATTAAATCTACAGCTGTTAGTGGGACAACTGATTTATTAGCGAAAACTTATCCTCAATTTAATTTTAGTTTTAATCCAGAATTTTTGACAGAAAAAAATCCAACATATGATTTCCTGCATACTGATAGGGTTATAGTTGGGGTTAAAAATGTTGGCACTTTTAACGTAATAAAGAGAATATATCTTGAAGCTGGATTTAAATGCCCTATCATAAAAACAGATATAAAAACAGCAGAATTTATCAAATATTGCTCTAATGCTTTTTTAGCCACTAAAGTTATGTTTGCTAATGAAATGTATAATATTTGTAAAAAATTAAATATAAATTATGATGAAGTTATAAAATCTTTGCTTGTTGATAAAAGAATAGGTAAATCTCATTGGGATGTTCCAGGGTTTGATGGAGATAAAGGGTTTGGTGGAAAATGTTTTCCAAAAGATATTAATGCTTTAATATATTTAGCTAGAGAAAATGATTATAAACCATATTTATTAGAAGAAGTATGGAGAAGCAATTTATCTGTTAGAAAGAAAATTAATTGGTTGGGGGAGATAAAATAATGAAAAAAAAGGTAGCATTTATTACTGGAATTACTGGACAAGACGCAAGTTATTTAGCAGAATTGCTTATAGAAAAAAACTATAAAGTGCATGGTTTAATTAGAAGAGTAGCTGTGGAAAATCAAGAAGAAAGATTAAGTAGAATATTACATATTAAAGATAAAATAAAATTACATCATGGTACATTGGAATCTTATCCAAGAATTTGTCAAATAATAGAGGAAATAAAACCAGATGAATGTTATCATTTAGCAGCAAATAGTTTTGTTAAAGTATCATTTGAAGATGAATTTTCCACGATGAATACTAATATTAATGGTACTCATCATATATTATCTGCTATAAATACATTTGCTCCAAAATGTAAAGTTTATATTGCTACATCAAGTGAAATGTTTGGTAAGGTTCAAGAAATACCTCAAACTGAAAAAACACCTTTTTACCCACGTTCAATTTATGGAATCACTAAAGTGGCTGATTTTTATTTAGCACAATATTATAGAGAAGCTTATAATTTATTTGCTTGTTCTGGGATATTATTCAACCATGAATCTCCCCGCAGAGGCATAGAATTTGTAACTCGCAAAATTACTAATGCGGTAGCTAAAATTAAATTAGGTAAGCAAAAAGAACTAAGGTTAGGAAATATAGAATCTAAAAGAGATTGGGGACATTCACGTGATTATGTTTATGCCCAATGGTTAATGCTTCAGAGAGATAAACCTGATGATTTTATAATAGCAACTAATGAAGTACATAGTGTAAAAGAATTTTTACAAGAGGCGTTTGGTTATGTTGGTTTAAATTGGCAAGATTATGTAGTTATAGACCCTAAATTTTATAGACCTGCTGACGTTAATCTTCTTATTGGTGATTATAGTAAAGCAAGAAAAAAATTAAAATGGAAGCCTAAAATTAAATTTAAAAAATTAGTTAGATTAATGATGGATAATGATTTAGAGATAGAACGAAAATTAGAAAACAAAAAGATAGGAGACTAAAATGAAAAAAGTTGGAATTTTTACTACTTTTTTGAGTTACGATAGGGCTTATAGTTTATGTGGTGTTGCAGCTGGTCAAATAAAAATGTTTTTAGCTAATGGGTATAAACCTGTTGTAATAGTGACAGATGCATTTAAAGATGACAATGTTTATCCATTTTCTGAAGTAGAATTACGCAAAATACCGGTTGTTTTTTGTAGCAACGAAGGAAAGTTGCCAGATAATTACCAAGAAGATGAGAAAAAATTAAAAGCAAGCTTAAGGGAAGTAATTAAAGATTTAAATGTAGTTATAACTCATGATATTATTTATCAGCCAGCACATTTAATTCATAATATAGTATCTAGAGAATTAGCGTTAGAATTTCCAAATATAAAATGGTTACATTGGATTCATTCGGCTACTAGTCATTCAGTCTTGTGTAATAAACAAGAAGTCCGAGATAAAATATGTCAAAGATTTCCTAATTCTCTTTTGATTTATCCTAATACATATGATATCCCAAGAGTAGCTAGGAATTATAATGTTGAAGAAGATGAAGTTAAGTGCGTAAATCATCCAATTGATGTATGTGGTTATTTAGGATTTCAAGATATAACTAAAAAATTAATTGAAGAAAAAAATATTCTTAATGCAGATGTTATAGGAACATATCCATTAAGATTAGATAGGGGCAAACAGCCTCACATAGTTATCAATGTTTTTAATCAATTGAAGAAGATGGGCAAAAAGGTATGTTTGATTATAGCTGATTTTCATTCTACTGGTGGTGACAAGGTAACTTATAGAAATGAAATGATTAATAAATTAGTAGAGATGGGCTTAAATGATAACGAGATTATATTTACCTCTCAATATGATAAATCATTAGAATTAAGTTGCCCAAGGGAAATGATAAGAGACCTAATGCTTTTATCTAATGTATTTATCTTGCCATCAAGGTCGGAAACATACTCTTTAATTGCACAGGAAGCTATGCTTTGTAATAATTTTGTAATTTTAAACCAAGATTTCCCACCATTTAGAAGTATTTACAAATCATATCCTAAATATTTTCAATTTTCTTCCAATATTAATGCTATTACAGGTTATGATGGAGATACTAATACTAAATATGATAATCCAGAGGCGTATTGGAGCGATATAGCTAAATATATTGTTTATGAATTAGCAAATAATAGAATATTAGCCGCTAATACGATGATAAGAAAAGAAAGAAACATAAAAGCAGTATTTAAAAATCAATTAGAACCATTATTATATGTTTAAGGAATAAAATAATATGTCAGATTTTAAAAAGATACTTTTCCTTGTTCACCCAGAAGCAGATTTTGGAGAATATTTTCTTTATGCGGGTCTATGTGAACTTTTAGGAGAAGAAAACATAGTATTATATCCACCTAAATTGAGTTATTTGGGCATTAAAGACAAACATTATGTCCTTGATGGTGGCAAGAGAGGTTCAACTGCTCCAGCAAGTTATGTAAAAGCAAGAAGCTCTCAAATTTGGACATTAGAAGAAGTCATAGAAAGAATAGCAGAATTTGATTTTATGGTATTAAGTTCTCCTAGAACATATGCTACGAGAGCATTAAGATTTATTAGAAAACACTTTAATGGTAATCCGATTCCATTGGTATTTTGCGACCATGAAGATTCTATGAATATTAGGAGTGATTTGATTAATGAATTTAAACCAAATGTGATTTTTAAAAGAGAATTAACTCATAAAGTTGAAGGAGTATATCCACTACCATTTTCATGTACATTACCATATATTGACGATAAGTTTGATGATGCCGTTAAGAATAATGATATATTTGCAGCTTTTGGATTTACATGTCAATTTAGAAAAGATGTGGTAGAGTTTTTATTGAATAAAGACTTGGGAAAAACATGTACGGCAATAGATATTCCAAGATTAGTAAAAGAAAACAATTACCCAAAGATGTTTTCCTATCATGATTATCTTGAAAAAATAGCTAAATCAAAAATAGCTATATCTATTCGAGGTCACGGTAGAGATACAGTAAGATACTGGGAGATACCATTCTTTGAAACATTATTTATGGTTAAAGACCCTGAGCTTATAATACCTTATCCATTTGAAGATAAAAAACATTGTGTTTATTTTAATGATTTAAGTGATTTAGAAGAAAAAATAAAATATTATTTAAATCATGATGAGGAAAGAATAACGATAGCCAAAGCAGGCAAAGAACATTTATTAAAATATCATACAAATAAAGCTAGAGCGGAACAATTTTTAAAAATTATTAAGGAGATTATTTAATGAATCTCATAGTGCTTACAATTGATGCCATGCGAAAAGAGACATTGAAATGTTATAATAAAGAAGATGGAATATCTACTGGGTTTGAAAAGTTTTATAATCGTGGTTCTGTTTTTAATAATGTATATATTTCAATACCAGAAACATATCAATCATTAGGTACTTTTTTCACAGGATTATATCCTTCTAATCATAAAGTAGCTATGGAACCATATGATAAAAGTAAATTAACACTTTTTGATTATTTATTAGATACGCACAAAATGTTATTATTTACAACTGAACCGCCACTTGGTGAATCATTAACCTATGATGAATATAAAAAGTATAATTTACAATTAGAGGGAAGCGGAAGAGTTGACCTGAGAAAAGATATTATAGATGTTAGTAAAATTTGTAAGTTTATAGAATTTAATAAAAATAATGATTTTTTTATTACATCTCATATATGGAGACCAAGAAAATATGGTATTAAATATAATGAAGAATTTAGAGATTTATTGAAAGAAAAAAAATATAATGAGGTTTGGAATGGAAGTTTAAAGTTAGTGGATGATGCTGGAGTTGCAGTAGATAAAATATTTAAACAATTAGAAAAGTCTAATTTATTAGATAATACCATTGTAATTGTAACAGCTGACCATGGAGATTATTATTCTTGTTGTGAAGAAATATGTCCAAAGGGATTTTATCCAGCTAGAAAAGGATATGTAGACAAGGCAGGAATTAAACACACTGAATTGCATTTTGAACCTGTTATCAATGTGCCATTTATTTTATATCATCCTGAAATAAAAAATAAAGAATTTAATGAATTTATTTCTTTTGTAGATATAATGCCTACCATTATGGATTTTTTAGGGAAAGAGATAAAGACCCCAGTTGACGGAAAAAGTCATGCAGATTTTTTATTAGGAAAGTCTGATTTTATGTTTAGAGATATTTTTGTAGATAGGTCGGTAACTGGAATAAATTATACCATAATTGATAAAAATGGATGGAAATTAATTTTATCTATACTGGGAAACAATAGAGCAAATGTTTTTTTATATAATATAATTGAGGATAAATTAGAATTAAATGAATTATCGGAAACTGAAATAAAAATAGTAAGAGAATTAGTTGATAAGCTTTACAATAATTATCCAATAGATTTTGTAATAAAAAAAGAAGATATAATGTTTAGATATTTAAATTATAAAAATATAGATTATGTTAAAAAGATATTTGATGATATGAATATAGACGATTGGAAAACAAAAGCAGAAAATTATAGTAAAATAAGGTGGGTTAAAGATAAAAAATTATTAAATGCTTTTTATGATAACTTACCTAAAAATATTTCTGAAGGAAATAAAGTATTAGAGGTGGGAATAGGAACAGGAGAGCTTACTAAATTTGTTAAAGAGAATAATGAATTTAATAAAATTTCTTCAATATATACTGGAATTGATTTATCACCTTCAATGTTACTTTACATTAAAGATAAAAATATAGAAATAATTACGGGAGATGCATGTAGATTATCATTTGCTGATAATAGTTTTGATACTGTTATTATGCGAGGGGTATTGCACTATCTTGAGAATCCTCAAGTTGTTTTTAATGAAATATTTAGAGTATTGAAATGTGGAGGACAATTTGTACTTTGTGAGGAAATTGCTCAAAGTGATAATTTTTTTGTAGAGTGGCTTTATATAAACAAGGGCGTTCCAGAAGGTTCCAAAACAAAAGATAGAACTTATTTTAAAACAGCTTTATATAGAAAAAATGATATTATAAATTTTTTACATTGTGCTGGATTTAAAATAAATAATAATAAAGAAATTTTATTTGAACAATATTCTTTAAATAATTTTTTACTTACATATGAAAAAACAGAAAAAAGAACTATAAAAAGAAGATATCATGATGCTAAGGATGAATATAAGCAGCTTATTGATTTTAAAGAAGAAGATGATATTAGAAGTGGACAGCCATATGGTGATATTTTTGTGAATATTAATTTTTTAATTACAAGGGGTGAGAAAGAAAAAAATGATTAAACCAAAATCAGATTTATCATTAATTATTAATACTAGATGGGCGAGTGAGTTTTTAATTCAAGCTTTAGATAGTTATGAAAAATATTCAGATTTAGAAAATGAATTAATTATAATAGCTGATAATCCATCTTGGCAAACTCTTAAAGTTTTACAAGAACGAAAGTTACATTATTATGTAGTTCATTTTTGCAATCTAGATATGGCAGATAATTATGGAGCTAAGCAAGCTACTAGAAAATATGTAGGTTTTATTAATGATGATGTATTTTTTGGACCCCATTGGGATTCGGTTTTAATGGACTTAATGAATTCTAAACCACATATAATGGGAAGTGTTTATAGATTAGAAACGCCTAGAAATTTTTCATGCGGTTATGACGATAAAATTGGAATTCAAAGTTTTAGTGAAGAATTATTTTTGAAAAGTTTAGAAGATGTTAAAAAACTTCCCATCAGTAATGGGATTGGTGCCCCAACATGTGTACCTAGAAAAGATTTCTTTGAATGCTTTGGTTTAACTTTTCACGTAGGGCATGGGCATGGACATGAACGACAATTAGAAAGTAGAATGTTGAAAAAATATCCAGATTTTATTTCTCCAGTTACTACAAAGGCTGGTATTTATCATTTTTGTTCTGGGGGCAATAGAGACAAACTTCTTACATTTGATTTAGAAGAGCATAAGGATTTAAGGGATGGACTTTTATTGTGTTTGGCTTGTGGGAAGAAAGTTTGGCAAGTTCATGATAAAAAAATTGCCGAAGAAGAAAGAGAAGCCTGGCAAAGAGGTTATTGGCTTTGCCCTGAATGCAAAGCAAAGGGTGAAACTGCGAAAGAATGTTGGATGCCATGGACGCATTTTTTGCCTTAAATATTATTAAATTAAAAAGGAATTACTATGAAAACTATTTATAATGCTATTCTATGTTTAGGTGATTCCTTAACCTATGGAGCTAGGGATGAATATCTCCGTGGTTATCCAGCTGAGTTATCAAGTCTTTTAAATAAAAAATCTGACCAATTTTGGGTTGTTATTAATGAAGGTGTAAACGGAAATAGAAGTGGTGATTTATTAAGGCGATTGCCAAAAATCATAGGAGCTTATCCAGAGGCATACACTATTTTACTTCAAATTGGAACCAATGATACTTTGGAATTAATACCAAAGGAAATTTTTAAAGACAATTTATTTCAAATTATTAAAACTTGTCAGATTTTTAGACCTGTACCTGGAAACAGAAAGATTATATTAGGTTCTTTGATTTCTTTACAAGGATTGGGACTTATGAGTTATTCTAAAAAAGGTGCCATTTTATTAAGAGAATATGATTTAATTTTAAAAGATATTTCTAATGAATTAGATATTCCTTTGGTAAATTTAGTACCTTTGGAAAAATTTAGAGTTGATAGATGCCATCTAAATAATCAGGGTTACAAAGAAATGGCTAAATTATTTTTAAAGGAGATTGAAAATTTATGAAAATATTAATTACAGGTTCAGAAGGAATTGTGGGAAAAGAATTAGTTAAAAAATTTAAAGAAAAAAATCATTTAGTTTATACTCTAGATATTAAAGAAAGCCACTATGATAAACACTTTGAATGTGATGTCGCTAGTTATGAACAACTTGAAAAAGTTTTCCAAAAAGAACAATTTGATTTTGTTTATCACTTAGCCGCTCAATTTGGAAGAATGCGCGGAGAAGAAAGATATTTTAATCTTTGGAGAACCAATGCCATTGGAACTAAAAATATTATTAGATTTCAAGAAAGAAAAAAATTTAAAATGATTTTATTTTCATCATCTGAAATTTATGGCGATTATCAAGGTATTATGACTGAAGATGTTCCCACGAAAGTACCCATTAGACAATTAAATGATTATGCTATGTCAAAATTTGTTAATGAAATGCAAGTAATGAATTCAGCTGAAGAATTTGGTACAGAAACTGTTCGCATTAGATTATTTAATTTATATGGTAAGGAGTTTTATAGTCCATTTAGAAGCGTTATTTGTAGATTTATTTATAAAGCTCTTAACAATTTACCCTATACTGTTTTTCTTAATTATTATAGAACTTCTATTTATATAGATGATGCTATTGAATGTTTATCAAAAATAATTGATAATTT
>Ga0307928_10000300_pt1 | contig 36904 bp, 56 predicted proteins | sample AceLakmetagen232_FD_201815 | JGI IMG/M metagenome (GOLD analysis project Ga0307928, IMG submission 201815) | Saline water microbial communities from Ace Lake, Antarctica - #232 | ecosystem: Environmental > Aquatic > Non-marine Saline and Alkaline > Saline | place: Antarctica: Ace Lake... | reverse complement strand
TTGCCATGGTAGCTATTATTTTTTCGTGTTGTGTTTTCATAAACCTATCTCCTTTTCAACTAATTTATTTATACCTTGCCAGGCATTTCTCATTCTGATTTTCATTTTCAAAATGTCTGCCAGGCTTCGGTTTGTTTTAAAAACTCTTACTTCGCCAGTTAGGTGTGGCACGCCAAACTCGTCGGCTTCGCTAACTGCCCAGGCTAACTCTATATCTTCCGGTATTTTTCCGGTTAAGGCATAAAGCACCACTGCGTAAAATGTTATTTGACCATGCAAATTTACTTTGTCCGGGTTCCATTTAGTAATGCCTGTTTTGTATTCTTTAAACTTCCTGCCGTCTTTGGAAGCTGTATCTATTCGAGAGAACAGGGGAATTTCTAATTTATCAACAGTAATAGTTGCTTTATAGTCCCAGTCCATTTGGTCTAGTTTTTCAAACTTGGCTATAACGACATCTTTCATAAGGTCGCCTGTGGCTTCGCCGGTTTCTAGTGCATCAGCAATTTCCTTGCCCAGGGCCATACCACGATTTATTGGTATAGCCTCGCCCTCTAGGTAGGTTTTTTTATAGCGTTCCGGCGACTTCTCAAATAAGTCAAGCTGTGTCCAGCTAAGATATGGTCTAGGTGTTAGCATTTAACCTTTCGTCAATTTGTTTAAGTAATTTGTCTTTGTCGTCCTGGCTATACTTTTTAGAACCCTCTATTTTTTCTTTTAGCTCGGGTAGTTTTTCAGCAGGTAATTTGCCTATGGCATTGGTAGCTTTATCAAGCATAGTTTCGGCTGGCTTATCGTCAACCTTTTCTAATTCCTCGGGTGCATATAAACCGCTTAGCAATTTAGGGAAGCCCTTGCGTAATGCCAGTGCTTCGGCACACTTACCAATTTGCCCCTTAGGCATTTTTTTCCACATAAAAGCCATTTTATCTGCTGGGCAATATTCAACCCAGTGGGCTGTCGCTGTGAAAGGGTAGCGTTCCCCGTTTTCCATTAGTTTGTAAACAGTGACGGTAGCTTTTATTGGCAGCTTAGTGTTCTCGTCCATTTCAATTATTGGATCATCACTACCAGCATATTGACCGCCACCCTCAGCAATAGCCCGGAAGCCGTCAATGCCTACCTGTATTTGCCCAACTTCCTTGCCCTGTTTGCTGTCCCAACGCTTTACAAAATGAACCTGGCGTAAAAACGGATTGAGTCTAGCACCAACGCAAACATTTAAAAAGAGCTTCAATTCATCATCGGTAGCACCTTTGGCTAGCGTTGACTTTATAAGCTCTATTTGTGGCTTGGTCATTTTCTTGAAAGCGTCCTCAGCATCATTGCTAGTTAGGTGTTTCTCGACTATTTGTATAGCCTGCTTTTTCTCTTTAACTTCTTTTGCTGGCTTCTCTTCTTTGACCTTGCCTGGTTTCTCTTTTTTTTTAGCGACTGGTTTTTCCCCGTCTTTTTTCTTTGGTGCGGAACCAATCATTGTGTTTTTTGTGTTGTCTTGCATAAGATTTTTTATTTAAACTAATAAACTATTTTTTACCAAAAACGGCATAGGGCGACGTGTGTTCCGCCAAACCTGCTTTTGGTTTTACAAAATATACTACTTCGCTTTTCTTTACTAGGGCATAAACATCGACCTTACTTGGCAGTACACTTGGTTTTTCACTGCCTATTTTTACCCTGTGTTTGTTGTCAACCAAAATGTCGTATGGCACATCAATGTCTGACACGTCCCTTACGCTATAACCAAACTTCCAAAGTTTGTTTTTAACGACTTGTATTAAGTTTTTGTCTGCTTTTTCCATGGTTGTATTATATATCATTTCTAATTATTTAGCAATACCCTACTGTGGACAATATGCCCCTGGGTACCCGCCGGCTTTTGCCTTGGCTAAAACTGCTTTTAAAAATTCGTGGGCTTCTGCAAAGGTTTTAAATTCGCCGTAATCAACGGGCATGTCTTGCCAGGTATAAACCTGCACGTCAATATAGTCCATTTCTGTGGTTTTTTCTTTAAAGGTTGCTTCTACTTCATGCAACCATTTGTGTGCATGGTACCACCAAAAATTTATGCGGTGCCTGGGTGCCTTGCCGTCTGCTCTGTAAACAACTAGGTCTATCATAACCGGTCTTCCAGCTTCTTTAAAATACTGTCCTGTATTTGCTTTTTAATAATAACTTTATCGTCCCTGGTTAGCCTATATTTTTTATAGTCCTTTAGTGGGAGTGGAAAAAGAATATTAAGTTTACCAAACCTAGTTTTTACCCAGCTAATTAAATAAGCTAGGTTAACTTTTTCTTTGCTAGTACCAAAACGTTTAGCCATTTGGTCGGGGCTTAGCCTTTCCTCGGCTAACACCTTGTAGTCAAAAACATTCTTGGGGTATTTATTTATTCTTTGTTTTCTAAACATCTTTTTTTTCGTTAAGGGCTTTGCCGTCTGCTATACCCATTTTATAAACTTCGTCCAGCTTCCCGCTATATAGTTCAAAAACCTTAGCCAGCATTTTAGCTAGATCACCCCGGCGTTCTTTTATCTCGGGGCAAAACTCATGCACAATTTCTGCTAGCCTGTCTTCTAACAATATGCCTGTGCCGTTGCATTTATCGCATAGCTCTAGGTCTTCACGCTTCACGTTGTCCTGTTTAATTTTACCTAGTCCGCCACACTCACCACACTGCCTAATTTGGTTTAACATTGTTTGCATAAAATTTATATTAAAGTTTTAAATCTTCTATTGCCTGTTCCTGCTCTTCATCGCTACCAAAATCAGTTATAGGTTCTTTGTCTGACATTGGTTCGGGGTCTGTTTACTGCCCTTGGTTAGCCCTGGCCTTACGCCCAAACTCAAATTTTTCAGCAACCACCTCTGTGCTATAACGTTTACTGCCGTCAGGTGCGTCCCAACTTCTATTATTTATGCGACCCTGTATATAAACCTCGTCGCCTTTGTTCATGTATTTAACCATAACTTCTGCCATTGAGCCAAACGCTACTACCTTATGAAACGTTGACGGCTTTTCTACTTCGCCACTAGGGGTTTTATAGCTTCGGTTCGTGACTAAAGTTATATTAGTTAAAACATTCCCACTTGGTAAACTTACCAGTTCCGGCTTGGCTGTTAGCCTGCCACAAATTTGTACTAAATTTAAATCCATTTTATTTGTTTTTAATTTTTTATATATTTTAAAATGTGTTTTATTACTTCGACTGTCCAGCCATTGCCAAGTGCTTTATATCTTTGGGGGTTTGATATTCCCTCAGTATAATTGTCCGGCAATGTTTGTAGTCGTTCACATTCAATAGGTGTTAGCTTTCTAATATAGCCCTCAACTAATATGCCATGCTTATCTTGCCCGGTTAAAGTATAAAATTTATTTCCCTCTGAAAATCTTTGACCTCTTTGTCTTTGGTCAACCCTGTCGGGAGTTAAACAGCCAAATAATAAATGGTTATTTTGCTCCCATGAATTAGCAGATATAGTTGGCGACTTCTTACCATTATTTCTTAGCCCACCTTTATTATTTCCTCTTTTCTTATTGACTACCCCTAACAAATATTGTCCCATTTTGGCAGCACCACCGCCAGCCTCACCGGTTAATGTAATAGCTTTGTCATGAATATAATAAACCCTATTTGCCTGGCTATCTTTTCTGAAATAACCAACCTTTCCCCTCTGCACTTCTTTATCTAAAATTTTTAGTGTTTTGTCAAAAGGCACAACATAGTCTTCTAAATCTTTCATTCCCATGTTGTCAAGGTTTTCGTGAATAATATCTTTTAACATTATCCCCCTGTCTTTTGGCAAATCTATAACTGGTATGTTAGTCCAATAAAGCCGTTTTCTATTTTGAGCCGAAACAATATTGCTGTTTAGAATTATTGGTTTAACGCCCAGGTGTTCGCTTATTATATCTTGAAACTCTTGCTTCATTTTTACATTTTCCAATAAAAAGTATTTTGGTTTTACTTCTTTTAATACCCGTACAAACTCAAAGAATAATGCTGATCGTGGGTCATTAAAGTTTAACTGCTTACCAGCAAAGCTAAAGCCCTGGCATGGGCTACCGCCTATAAGCAAGTCAATATCTTTAACTTCAAAAACTGGTTTATGCCCACTACCATAAAATAGGTATGGTTCTTTGTAGCTAATATTTTTAACGTCGCCAAGTTGCTTGGTGCCTGGGTAATTTCTATTTGTAATTTCAATAGCATGTTTATCTATTTCGCTGGCGTAATATTCTACGTCATAACCCAAACTATTTAGGGCTACCTGCCCGCAACTTATTCCGTCAAATAAACTCAATACTTTTATTTTCTTTTCCATAATTATTTATTCTAAAAATTCTACTTTAACCCTTATAAGCCCTAGGCTTGGTTCAGCCAGCATGCCAAAAGCATAACTGCTTAAATCTATAATTCTGCTTTTATCGGCAGGGCCATAGTCATTGACTAGGCAGGTTATAGCTTTATAAAAATATGGGTGGAATAGCCCGTCAGCTTCTAGTGGTTGCGGGTAGCTTACTTTTAATACTGACCCCCTGGGATAGTCCCTGGAAGCACACGTAGTTGCCACCTGGCTATGGCACGGCTCGTTTTCCTCTAAACAGCGTTGGTCGCTAGTTCTAAGGTCATAGTCGTACCAGCTAGCTAAACCCTCACCTGGCTCATTTTTGGGCTCCTGGGGGGCTGGTTTAGGCAATACGTCAATGCCCCAGTGGTCGCATTGTTGCTTTTGCCATTCTAGCAGGTAGAAGCTAGGGTAAATTTGAGCCTGGTTCTGCCAGTTATAACATTCTTTTTTTTCTTGCCGGTTAGCTGAATAGCTAATAGCATGAATAAATAATGCCACAGCACCAACTATCAATACAATTTTTAAAAATGTTTTCATTTTTGTTTTAGTAATTTTATTAAATTGAATACGCCACGTCCTTTTTGACCAGTCTTTTGGTTATAAAACTTTCCGGTGCTTGGCCAAAAATCAAACGTACCTACTCTATAATGCCGTGAACCGGCATTTAAAACTTTTACTTCTATGCCCTTGGCTTTCAGTATGGCTAGCGAGTTCTTTTCATTGCTAGCTTTTTTTGCCTGGCTTTCCTCGTGCATTGTTTCCCACATGTCAGCATCAGACATATATTTATTTCGCTATTACTTGAATTATATAACCAATAATTGCTATGGCTAATAAATCTAAATAAGAAAATCTTTTGTCTGTTATTAGCATATAATTATTTTACAGCTATTGTGGTTTCCTCTTTGACTACCACACCTGGAATTTCCACGCCGGCTAGGGCAACCTTTCTAACTTTTACTTCGTCGACCACCCAATACTCGTGTGGTATTTTTTCACGATCAACAATTTCCACCTTTTTAATTTTCTTTTGTTGCACCTGGCTAGTGCCGGTGTCAACAGTTTTTTTGGTGTCGCCTAGGTCGTCTAATTTCTTTACGGCTGTTTCCTCTTTTATGGTTCCCTTTTCAGCACGCTTGGCAATTTTATCTTCTTTTTCTTGGCGTACTCTTTCAACCTCAGTCATGTAGATATTTACTTTTGACTTTAGACTTGCTTCTGCTTCATTGCAGGCTTTCTTAAACGGTAGAAATTTTGCCCTGGCATTGTTTATAATTTCCTGGGCAGGTTTGGTAAACTTTTCTTTTTCTGCTTTCACAAATTTGCCTAGCACCTTAATATTTTTTATAGTGTCGGCTACCTTGCTTAGGTCTTTCTCACTTTCTATTTTGGTATTTTCGACGGTTTCGTTCATACCAAAAACTTTTTTTTCGACTACGGAAATATCCATAGTAGTGTTTTCTACTTCACCCATAATTGTGTTGGTTAAAAAAACTAATTAAATACTAATTTATTTCTGTGGCTTCACTTTCAGCCATTTCATTTTTGCATATATGGTTAACTACTTCTGTGCCACTGTCGATTGACAGGTACACTAGCCAGTTTTTATTTTCGTAGAGCTTGCGGGCTTCGGTGTCGCCTATGTTGCCGTGTTCTAAAATTGCTTTTTCTAATTCCTTTGTTTCTAGCTTGGTGTCAATTTTTGCACCAATTTGCCAGTTGTGGTAGTTAGCTAATAGTTCAAGGTTTTTTCTTGACCAATCACCTGTGAAATAATTTTTTGTAGCACACATAAATTTATTGTTATATTACTTAATTAAAACTCTATTACTTGTATTCTTTTTGTTCTTGCAAATTTTTTTACTGCGTTTAGCCTAGCCCACACACCATTTTTTAATACTGACTTACCGGTATCACTCCAAGTTAATTTGCCAACCGGCACGCCGTTTTCGTCCTCACCCTCGTGTTTGAAATTGAAACAAACTTTTTTTCTTTTACACATAAATTTTATCTTTAATTGTTAGCTAATAAGTTATACATATATTATAATTCATTTCTAATTATTTAGCAATACTCTAATTGTGGATAACTATTTATAAAAAAAACATATATTAGTAGTCTATGTCGTAATCTCTGATAATGATAGACTGCACATTACCGCCAATCCAGTTGGGCGGATATGTGCAACTGGTTGCACTATTCAGCCAATCTAAAGCTATTTATACACTACTTATAAACAGAATTGCCACAATAAAAAGAAGCGGTTTTACCCGCTTCCTTTCAACTCCTCACGAAGTAAGTAGTCAACTCCAACACACAGCCGACTTATTTTATTATAGCAGTTATTTGCCTGCTATGGTAGTCTTGCCGAATTCCCAAAGACCAACTCCGCCAAGTCCTAAAATTACGCCTACTATGCCACCAAGCACAGATAGCTGTATGACTATTAGGCCAACCGCCAACCCGATAAGTACAGAGGTTAAAGGTAGAAATCTTGCAGGAACTCTAACAGCCTGCTTTAGCACTTCGACTAAACCAATTACTAGGGGCAATAGCCATGCAGATTTTATCAATACTTCTTGCAGTGTAATGATGTCGATAATTTCTTTTTCCATTTCTTTTTATGGTTAATAATTTTTTATGTTATCTCTAAGTATTAGAGCTATATAATATATTACGTAGCCGGGCATCAATAAAATAGTAATTATTTTTTGCTGCCGACTATACATTATTTTATTTCAGCGTATTTAATTTTTTCCCAAAGGCTCTCGGGTATAGGTACTAGGTATTCGTTCTCTACGAAATAGCCGAATAGATCACACGGTCTACCATGCAAATATTTAAAGCCTATAATTTTGCCGGTCTTATCTCTTATAATAAGATAGGCCTGACCCTTAGCACCTTTGTTTTTTTCTACTCGAATAAACATAACCGCAGTGTTGCCAACGTCTTTTGTTTTTCGACCATTCATAAATAGCAACTGTTTCAGTGCGACTTCTTTTTTAAACTCGTCCACTACGCCAATATTTTTAGCATCAATAATTGTGTACCAATTAAAGTACATGCCACCTTTCAAGGTTTCCTCTTGGTGACCTAGCCAGCCGTTTGTTTTGTCCCGATCATTATAACCGTCGTAGCTATCTTTAGACCATATAGTTAACCTGCCCTGTTCTAGAGTAATTTTGCCACCAAAGTAATTACAGTGGCCACCACTCTTAGGGCTATTAGTTAACCGGAATATATTTTTTAAAACATTTTTAAAGGACATGCCGTTTACATAGTAGCCACCTAAACAACCAAAATTTAAAATACTAATCTGTGCAATACGTTCTAGGTTCCTGCTAGTAATTTTAGCGTAGCCTTTAGCCTGGTACTCTTTAGCTTTTTTATAAACAGTTTCGTTTTCATGCTTCCTGTTTCGAGCAAAAGCACTGTCCATATCCGGGTGTTGTCTACCGTCGTCTGTTTTAAAATATCTATAGCTAGGCACGTCTTCCTCTAAAGCAAACCCGTCCTTAACTGCACTGATGCAGGCCCGTACTATGTAGGTACCATAAGCCAAGGCATACTGCCAAAATTTAAAAATAGATGAAAGATCAACCCACTTGCCGGTTTCAATAAAGTTTAGCACCTGGCCATAAAAAGCCTTAGCCTGCCAAACGCAGTTGTCCATGCCTATCTGATTTTTACTCGGGGTTATAAAACGGCCATTCTCGGTGGCCATAATTTCCTGGGCGTAGGCAATAGACCAAGTACGTGATCTAAACTTCTTTACACCAACACGCTGTATATAAGCCATAATTACCTCTATATCGAATACAACGCCGCCCCTGACCTTAGAATAGTCTATTTGCTGTTCAGCTAGCACAGAGCCCATTATAGCCTCTGCATCGTAGTTTCTAGGGTCTTGTACGCTTTCTAGTTCCGGCACGCAGCCGTGGTTTCTATTTTTCATATATGTGTTGTTAATTTTAGTAAGTAGAGGGGGGAGTGTTTATAGCACACTGTTTTGTATATGCTCTCCCCCTTTTCCCCAGCAACGGGGGCAACTAAAGAACTATGTTTTTTTCGGTATTCGTTCGTCAATTATTGTTTCTAATTTTCCTATATGAACTGTCAAATTATTTATAGCCTGCATATTAGATTTTATACTTTCGTCCTGGGTGTGCATGTGGTTGGTTGCCTGTTGGATAAGTTCTAAATTTTGTTTAGTAGCTGCGTCTAGTTGGCTTTTTAATAAATCCATTGCACCCTTTTGTTTTTGGTCGGCCAATTCTGATTTTGCACCCTGTTTAAAAAAGACCTTATATGCTGTCAGTAGCATAGCAGCTAGAGTGAATACTTGTAATGCTACTGATAAGTCCATGGTTTTATCTATAAAAATTAGCTGTACCGGCTACGCTAGTCGTACCATCGCCGGAGTGGGATAGTGTTATTGTATTGCCACTCCAAGAAGCACTAAGCTGAGTGTGTTGTAATGACCAAGCGTTAAAATAAAGGGTCACACTTGTTGCTCCAATTTTAGCTAGCGTGACTTGGCCACCAAGACTGTAGCCACCCATACCACCACCAGTTAATTGAATTATAGCAAATCTTGCTCCGGCTGGTGCTGTGATAGCATCGGCGGTGTCTGAAACACTGCCCATATATTCCCACTTACCTTTTTGTATTAAAATTTGTGTAGCAGAAACAGCATAGCCTACTAAAACTTCGTAGGTACCCATTGAGTGGCCTATTGTTCCGTCATCTTGTACGTAGCAAGGGTCGCCAATAGTAAGCCCTGTGAAGCCACCAACCACGCCAGTTTTTTGTACTTGTATAGGATTGCCATTTGTACTACTACTTATAGCAAAGCCAAGAAATTCTAGCTTTGTTAGAACGTTGGCATCACACGCCATCCATTCATTCTCAGTCGCATCTATATAAACAGGTACCGGCAAAGTGGCTCCGGCTATTGTTTCGCCGGCATTTAGATCAACTATAAAACCTAAATTACGTAGCAGGTTCATTTCTGTATAACCTACTTCCTCGTCGTCTACTTTATTTTCTGGTATTATTCCCATATATTTTTTATACTGGTGTGAACGTTATTACAAAGTCTAGTGTTAATTTTTGTACGGCAGTTTTTGTAATATCAATATTTACATGGCTAACTAAAATGCCGGTGTCTGCTCCTGCGGATCCGTCGCTAACTATGCCAGCTTCCTTGTAGGTGCCGTCTGTTTCTGTTTGAGAAAAGAAGCCAGTACCATAAAGAATATTAGCCGCACTGGTTTTAGATTGTATAGTATTTCTATAAACCTCGGTGCCTAGCGTAGTGTCGTTTTCGGTCACGACCGTAGCATTACTGCCAAGTAAGCAGTGAGTTAAAAGCATAGCGTTGTCCGGGGTGGGGTCAGCAAAGTTATTACAAACCATGCCTAAGCCAGTCAAAGGCACCACATTATAGAAATATTTTATCTCTTTTTTTCCGGTGTTCACGTCTTCCAACGTAGCACGCCAAACACCATAAGCCCCAACCTTGTCTTTATTGACTGCACAGTGATGCTTTAATTTGTCTAATAAGTCTTTGTCCATATATTTATTATAACATTTATTTTAAAAGTTTGATAGCTTGCCTCTGCCGGTACGGAAAACACGACGTAAGTCAACACCAACGTCAGGTATCTTAGGGCCTAAAACATAAACAATATCGCCTGACGGAAAGGTAGTTGTTAATGCATCGCCTACCTCTACTTCGTCTTCCTGCAAATAATCGTCAGTGTTTATATTTACTACATCGCCTACGTTCACTTTGTCCCTAGGGTAAACTACGTGATGCAGTTGGGTGTCGGTGTCTTCTTGTATAAGTCTATCGCCCTCTCGCAGTGCTGCTATTAAAAAGTCAACAATGCCTATTGTCCGCAGGGTGGCTAATTTTACTTTCCACATATAGCGGGTAGGGCTAACCATTGTGTAGGTAGCTGACTGTATTATAAAATTTTCGTTAACATCAAGTAGTGTAGAATTTATATTGATTATTTGACCTGACCTTAGCCCAGGAGTGTAGGTTGTAAATTCGCCCTCTATAACGCCGTCCTCGTATGCTTCTAATTGGGCCTGGGCAAAATCAATGGCTTGATCACGGCTAACTAGCTTTTTGTCTATCTTGGCAAACTCGAACAAACCATATTGGGCAATAGAAGTTTCCTCAGATATTCTAACTTCCAGGGTAAAAAGTGGTATTGCTTCTACGGTTATATTATTAGCCCCGCTTTGGTCTGACGGTACGGTGGTTGTTTTAAAACGTAATGACTGTGCTTGAAAATTCCAGAAGCAGTCGTAGTCTTCCTCTTTGCTTAAAAAATCAACGCCAACGTCTTGGGCTACGCTATCAACTATAACAGTCGGTAGGTTTGCAAATTTATTAGACAGTGGAAATTGCAAACGTTCCCCGTCGCCAGCTAGGTACTCTAGCCTTTCGTCGTCACCCTCAATTTCGCCACCGGTAATATAAACCCGGTTTCTTATTTGTGATAAATCATTTTCAATTTCTAGGGTGTCGAAAATAAAGTTATCGCTAGTATCGGTTAAATTAAAAGGTGCTAATTCTGTATTTTTTTCAAAGAAATGTACGTCCTTATTATAGTCAACGTACCAAACAAAATTGGTTAAATCAGATAATCTTTGTATTGCTTCTACTAGAGGCACACGTTTAAAAACAATTTTGCTAACCGGTATTATACATACAACATTAGTGCCTGTGAAACTTCCGTCGGTAAAATTAGTAAGTAGATCTGCAATAATTGCCCCAACAGTCATGTCTTCGTATTGTGCCTGGACTAATTGCCTGTTTAGATCATAGGAATAATCCCTACACTTCACTGTATATAAAACCGAACTATTGCCGGTAGCTTCTTTACTAACAGAATAAATTTTGCCGCCAAATTCTCTTGTTCCGTCAATAGTTAAAATAACCTCGCTGTTTGACTCCGGCCTAAATGTTTGGCCTGCATGGTATATAATCTGGAACCGTAGGTCGTCTGCGAGGTAGTTTGCTTCGTCCTTTTTTTTAAGGCTTCTGCTTTTTATAATGCTGGTTTTATCAGCACCACCTATTGTTAAAACTACACTCATAATCTTATATTTGATTTTACTACTTTCATAATGTCGTTGCCTATTTGTTCAGCTATTCCCTCTTCGCCAACAAAGTTATTACCGGTAATAGTAATATTTAAACTAGCCCCGCCACCTAGCCCCGCCATTACTCGACCATGACTAGCTGGTGTAAATAATTCAGGGCCATGTTCGCCAACAAGCATTGTTCTGCCTGCCTGGACTGCACCACCGGCAGCACGTCCAAACCAGCCCCCTACGGTGCCTGCTACGCTACTGATAGCGTTTCTAGCACCCTGTACAACGTTTAGTCTTTTTATAGCATCAATTAAGGCTTGTATTTTTTCAACTACCCAGTTAACAATGTCGCCAAACTTTTGAAATGAACTAACCCAAAAGTCAGTGACGGCAGAGGAAAGGGCAGCACCGGCAGTAATTACCAGTGAAAGTAAGCTAGCTATTATTCTTATAGCTGTTATAGCTGCATATATAGCCCCCAGCAAAACAACACCAATAGCTTTAGCTAAAAATTCTAGCACCGGCAATAGTGGTGTCATGCTATCCCACAAATCTTTTAAGGCTGGTAATACCTGACTTACCCATAGGTCGTTTAAATCTTCCCACAGTTCAGTTAGCATAGATATAAGCCCTGTTTTTTCCTCGATGCTTTGCATGAAATTGCCCCAGTCTATTTGTGCCTTACTTAATATAATGCCCAGGGCGACTATGGCGGCGGCAACAATGCCAAAAGGGCCTGCCAATAAAGACACGCCTGTTATGATCGCCGGAAGTACCATACCTAATAAACCTATGCCAGCTATTAGTCCGGTTAGTGCGGCGGCGACAAGAATTATATTTTTAGTAAGCTCGGGGTGTTTTTCAATCCAAGCTGCTATTTTTTCTATTATTGGTAGTAATTTTTTTAACAACTGGTCAAACATAGGAAGCAACAACGTACCTATTCGTTCTTTGGTTTCCAGTATGGTAGCGTTTAGCTCTTGCTGCCTACGAATAAAAGAGTCGTTATTTTCCTCAAAGCCCTCTATTGCATCAGAGGAATTGTCAATTATTTGTGCTAGTAATGCCTGGGCTCTTATTTGCGTTTTTACTTCGGGGTCTAAATCTTTAAAGGCCTGGCCAGTTTCTAGTAGCCCCTCTTTCAATGCCCTGGCTTCTAGTGAAGTTTCCAGTGCATTTACACCATAACGCCGTAGTGGCTCGCTAGAGCCTGACAAGCCCGATTTTATAGCTTCTAGCACCTGTGTAGGGTCAACGTCGTTAAAGGCTGCGATTTTGTTTGAAACGTCCAGGAAGCCCTTAGACATATCTGCGGCCAGTTCACGTGATAAGCCAAGCGGTACCATTAAGTCTTGTAGGTCGGCAGCCATGCGTACAATTTCAGAAGTGGCAGTCGGCATTTCTTTTCTAATATCATTTACGAAATTTAACATGTCGTCAGAGTGTTCCCCGAATACAGTATTAAATTTGTTATAAGCACCCTCGGCAATAGCTACCTGGCTTATTGCCCCTTTTACACCAACGGCTATGCCGGCAAAAGCAGCACCACCAAATAGTGCCATTTTTTGAAAAGCAGGCTGCATTTTTTGCAGCTTGGTTTTCATAGTGTCAAGGTTTTGTCGAACACCATTAAAAGCGGCATTTGCTCTATTTTCCGCTTCTATAACAACTTGTAATTTGTGCGTAGTCTGTGGCATGTTATTTTTTTTGTTTACTTAAATCGTCAATGACCTGTACGGTTTGTTTGACGAACCACTCAGGCTGAGCCATGAAAGTGTGGTAATCCCAGCCCATAGACATGCAAACTAAGACTACGGTTTGACCGGAGTATCCCCGGCACCTAGAACTTTTTTTTTACGAAGTTTTTTAATTTCGTCTTGTATAAATTGATAGTCTTCCTCAGGCAAGCCTAAAATATCTTTTAATACATTATCAGTTTTTTCATTCATAGAAACAATAAACTTTTCTATTTCTCTGTGGGCCTGCTCTGTTATAGCACTTGCTACATTCATTTTGCCAAAGTTTGCACTGCCTCGTTGGTCAGGTTTTACGTCAACTGCACTCATAAGTGCATCGTCAATGTATTCGGCATCTTCGCCAGTGATCCAGTCTTTAATTTCCACTACTGCCTTGGCAGCCGGGGTTGTGATTTTTTTTGTTGGAGCTTTCATTTTTTTTTATTAAATTTATTATGATTGTACGTCGTAGTCGTAATCTTCAACAGTGTTAACTACGGTAATATTTATAGCTTCGCTATCTGTATCTGAATAGTGGGCTAATATAGTAAAACCGTCTTTTACAATATCGTCAATAGGCCTGTCCGGGTTAGAAGTTTCAAAACTTACTCTAGCAAGCTGAATAGTAATTGTTGGATTACTACCGCCGCCTATATCAATATCAGAACGGGTTAATGTAATTTGCATTGCTCTATAAGTACCTGCCATATAAAGGTCGTGGTAGGTATCGTCTTCATAGTCTAAAACAATATTACCGCCAATTTCTAACAAGCCTGCTAAAGTATCAGTTGGAGTTATAGAACCTATTGGCTGATTTTCTTTTCCGTTATTGGCAATGTTTAAACTAAACTCTTTAGTGGCCAGTGCCTCGGCAGCAGCTAAGCCAGCTAGGTTAGCAGCAATTTTAATTTCCACATCATAATTTCTGAATATGTAGTCTGTACTAGCAAAGGTAGGTGTTTGAGTTTCGCCGCTTTCTTCCTCGTCCCATGCGACCATTTCAAGTGTGCCATTAGCCAAGTCGTCAACCGGTGTCCTAATTTCTAAAGATTTTATTAAGGCCCCTGGGTATTCATAGTCTTGGTGGTCAGGCTGAGAAAGCAACATTGTCAGTGTAGGAAATTGTGGACTGTTAAGTAGTATCTCGAATAGGTGGCTGTTTACTGAACCAGCAACAACGCTAGTAGTACATTTGCCCAATAATGATTTTAGAAAGTAGCCTATACTTTCACTCTTTACATTAAATTCAAGACCGCCAATAGCTTTACGCTGAACGACCTCTGAACCTTGGCTCATTATTCCTGATGCTTTGGTTTCTTTGATTAAAGTTTTTACGACCTCTACATTCACGCCGGCAGGGGCTCTACCTGGTACCCACTTTTGTGCAACAACGTTTATGCCTCTTGTTGACGGGTTTTCTACGCCCACACCAACGTTTAGGTCTTCTCCTCTTATTAGTGCCATATTTTTGGTTTATTATTTAGTTAATTATATTATATCACATTTTTTTATTCTGCGACATATTTAATGCAAGATAGGTTTACTTCGGCCACTCTGAATACGGCCTCGCCCCGGACTTCATACTCCCAAATACTAGGCGTTGGGGCCACCCAATCGCAGGTAGCACCTAGAACATTACGGGGTCTAAACAATGTTAATAGCTCGTCTACTACTTCCTCTAAGGCTATCTCTGCATCAGCATGTTCAGCTTCTTTTTGAATAGGGTAATAAATACGTAGGTTAAAAGCGAATTGTACCCTGTCGTTTGAAGTAGAACCATAGTCAGCCTCATTGCTGCTAGGCGTGATTGTGACCACCGGGAACCCGTCGCCAAAGGTTGACCTGGCATAAGCATAAACAGCCTGTATTTTACTACTGTCAGCTATCTTTGCATCTATCACTGCTTTTATAGCAGCCCTAATTGTTTTAAAATCTGTTGCCATGTTTTTATTTTAATACTCTTGCTACGGCTAGGCTAAACTCTTTGTCTATAAAGCCCTGTTCTTTATCAACTGCCCTGGTCAAAAATGGGTTTGCTTTTGTGCCTGGGTGTCTAACTCGTTTGCCAAAAAATTGTCCGGTACGCCTATTTGCTAAAGATTTTTTTCTGACAACTGTTATTAAGTGTGGTCTAGTTCCCTCGTGTACGAATATACCATAGCTAGCCCCTACTCGAACTACGCCCCTGGCCTGGCCAGTCATTGCAGATAAAATACTTTGGCGTAGGTTTCCGCCACCGGATTGTTTACTTACCGGGGCTTCTTTTTTCGCAGTGCTTTCTAGTTTGGTAATTACCCTGCTAACGGCTGTGTTTAATTCTTTGCCCATTTTAGCAGGTGCCTTTTTAAAAAGGCTTTGGATTTGGTCAAGGTTTTTTATTTTTATTTTTATAGCTACACTCATGATTGAAATACTCTAATTCTAATTTCCATGTGTTTAGCTTCCTGGTTAAATTGAAAAAAGTTTTTTATACCTACAATTCGGTATTCGTTGCTGTCCCAAATAACATGGTCGCCCTCTTGAATATCTAGTACAGCACAAAACATCAGATAGTCTTTGCCGAAGCCTATGTCTATGTCCTGGGTTATTTCGGGGTCAAAGGGCTGAACGTGGCAAGCCACGCTGGCTATGTGAGTGGTGTAGTCCTTTTTATGGCCACTAACGGTTGTCAGTCTTTGAACCTCTACTGTTTCTGCGTAGTGATCACTAATCATATTAAAAGCTAAATTTTTTATAAGCGGCTAGTATTCCCTCGGCACGTTTAAAGTCTTGCCAGTCTTTCTCTGTGGCGTAGCTAACTGAATAACTGCCTATGGTTTCGCTACGTACTTTTCCCTTGCTGTTATTGGAATAATTTAAAATGCCGGCAACTAAAACTGTGCAAGCAAATTGCACGTCTTCCGGCACGGCTACGGAATAGCCGAAGCGACCAGTTATAGAAATGTTTTGAAGTCCGGCAGTAAAGTAATTAGACTTTAAAATTATTTGATATTTAGCAGTTTCATTGTTTGGGTATAAGTACCAGTCGTCAACCGTGACTGCGGCCTCGTCGATAGTAAGTACAGTAATAGTTAAGAAATCGTCAATGTTCATTTTGGCACTGTTATTGCCGTCGTAAACTTTGGTGGTTTCGCTACCCTCTGCATCAGCAACAAAATTACGGCCCGTTAAATTGTCAATGTATTTTTCCATGGCCGTAATCCATGTATTTAGTTGCGTGCTAAAACTACTGTCTATATCTTGCAGTAGATAATTTTCAATGTTTTGTTCGTTTGTATAGCCTTTCATATTTGTTTTATATAAATTTATTATATCATATTAGCAATTCTTAGGGAAGTCGGTATATAGACTTGCCTTGCCAGTGTATATGTCGTCTTTAGGGCTGAACGGGCTATCTGCCGGTGAGTAGGGGCTATCTTTAGGGCAGTAGGGGTAAATACGTACCTCGTAGGCCAGGGCTAGCGTAATTTCAACTTCATAAGCTACCACATAAACCAAGGGCTTAGTTATGTCCAACTCAGACACAATGGCGTACACCAAATTTTTAGCAATGCCAGTGTCAGTAATAACGCTATAAGCCAGCACCTTGGTAATATCATATTGCCAGGCTACGGCATACTCTAATTGTTTTGTTAGTTCTGTTTGTAAAAATATTTGATAGCTTAGAACCTTGGTAATATCCTCTTCAAATTTTATAGTGTAGGCTAGGGCTTTTGTTATAGATAGCTGTTGTATAATAATATATTCTAGACCCTTATCAATTCCGGTGTCAGTTAAAATAGTATATTCCAGGGTTTTGTTTATATCAGAAAAAGTGGCTAAAGTATATTGCAATCCTTTGTTTAATACCTGGTCAGTTAATACGGCATAGGTCAATGTTTTATCAATATCAAAGTCAGTAATAACAGCATAGCCTAGTGGTTTATTTATTGCTGTGTCAGTAAGAACGGCGTAGGTCAAATCTATGTCTAGGCTGGTTTCTGTTTTTATAGCGTAGCCTAAACTTTTATTTACATCTGTTTGAGCTATTGGCAAACCGTAGGCAAAGAAAACCGTATCAAGGCCAGCTATTGGGAACCATGCCCCTGTTGTAAGTGCTGCGTTTCCGCCGTGTGTGGGCGTACTATTATCAATGCCGACTACTACATTATTGTTAACATCAACGCCGTTATATTCTACTGCTATAACATAGTAGCCAGGGTCTAATTTTATTTTATTAGCCCCTGTAAAAAGGAACTTCATTAAATATAAACTATCGGGATTTAAAATACTGGCAGCAATGCTAGCGGTGGCCAACGGTGAGCCGGTAGGTACGCTGCTTGTTCCAAACACACCTGAGTGTTCATAAATATGAACGTAAACAGTGCCGGTAGGTGAGCCTAATTTTCTTAGGTACATTTTAGAACTATCGAGCTCGTACATGTCAGTTGCTTCAAAAGACTGGGCAACTCCAACTAGGCCCCCTGCATACATGCCTATTTCTAAGTCTTGGTCTGTTTCGGAGTAGCTGTCAATTACTTCTAATTCTGAAATTCCATAATCAAGCCCCTTAGTAATATCGGTGCTTGTTATTATTTCGTAGGTCAGATTTTTTGTTATTTCGTCTGCGGTTTGAACTGTATAGGCTAAACCTTTTGTAATATCAATACTAGGTTTCATGGCATAGGTCAGGCCTTTGGTAATGTCAGAGAAATTTATAACATGATAAGTAAGTAGCCTTTGTACGTCGGTTTGAGTAATAACGGTGTAGCCCAAACTTTTTTGTACGTCGACAGGAGCCTTTACTGTATAAACTAATCCCTTGTTTAGTAGTTGCTGAAATGTGACCTCGTATGCCAACGTTTTAGTAATATCAAAATCAAGCAATATGCCGTAGCCTAAAGTTTTTGTTATGTCGGCAGGGGCTTCTACTGTATAAACTAGACCCTTTGTTTTTTCGCTTGGCGTAGTGATCACTGCATACCCCAGGCTCTTAGTTATGTCTTCCTCTGTTGGTGCTAGGGTATAGGTGGCATAAATAGAATAAATATAAGTTCCTGATAAACCGTCTATTGTTGGCCAAGCATTATAACTAGCTCCGGGGGTAATGTCCCATACTTGACCAGAAGACCCACTGTCAGCAGCACATTGTATATTAAACCCGTTTGTCCAGGCCACTAACAAATAATCATCGGCAGCAAGGTTTACAGGACTGCCAAAATCCCAGTCTATCCAGGCGTTCTCTGTTCCGTCGTCTTTTTCCTCTGTACTATTGCCGGTGTAGGTGCCGTCGTCATTATAAATAGCTAATTGAATATCTTGACCAGATTGCCAACCGGTTTTTAAATAAGCTGTCATTTTACTTATTATTCCGGCAGCACTCAAAGTACCTGCTGTTCCAACAATATATGTACTTTGCAAATAACCGGCTGTAGAGCCAATGCTAGTATAGCCAAAAGTAGGGTCAATAATAACCGGGTAAACAGCCGTGTTTAAAAATTCCTGCGGTACAGTTATTGTTAGTATTTCAAGTTCAGTGTCTATGTTGAGATTGCACCAAATTTTATTTCCGTTTGCATCTTCGACATAGGGTCTATAAATATGAAATGCTTTACCGCTTCTATAATGTTTTCCGCCAACTGTATTATTTTTTTTGGTACTATGATAAACGGCGTAAGACCCAATAATATTGTCAGCCCTGGTTAGTCCCCTGTCTTTTTCCTCTTGCGTAAGCTCGTCCTGATAAAGAAAATTTAAGCCTTTTGTTTGTATAGAAAATTCCAACACATTGCTGGCTGGTTTTCCTGCTAGCTCTACTTCTATTTCAAAGCCGCCGTCCTCAGCTTCGGCAATATCTTTTTCATAAAATATAATTTTACGGCCAGCACGTTCCCACTCTATTTTTTCCTGATCAGTTTTTAAAATGCCACCTTGGTAATCACTATCTACCAAACGCAAAGATAAATTACACTCGTTATCCCAGTGCTTAGTTTTAAACTGTGGGTAAAATAAGTCGGGCTGTTTTTTATCGCCTATTTCAATTTCTGCTTTACGGGCTACGTCAGCAATCTTTTCTTTTAAAAAAGTATTGTCGCCTGTTTCGTAGCCTGTTATTTTGTTGTTATCGTTTAAAATTGACATTTTATTTTAATTGCATATTCTTTTATTTTTTGGCACGTAAGGACTTGTTTGCGGGCAGTAGGGGTAAATACGTACCTCGTAGGCTAAAACCTTGTCTATGGAAGCCACAGGAGCCACAATGGCATAGTTTAGACCCTTTGTTATAGCTGCAAGGGTAGAAACGGTGTATTGCAGTCCCTTGTCTATGCTGACAGGCGACACAATGCTATAAGCGAGTGGCTTAGTTATTTCCGCCGGGGCAACTACTGTGTAAGCTAAAGGCTTTGTTAATTCGTTTGGTGCGACCACGGTATAGGTCAACGCCTTGGTAATATCAGTTGGGGCAACTACGGCATACTCTAGGGCTTTCAAAATAGCTACTACGGTTGGCCCGGTAGAGTTTACCTGTACTGTGAAGTAGCAATAATAAACATAGGTCTTGTCAGAAACTCTATAACGACAGCTAGCGTAGCCCCGCCACTACCGACCCTGGGTGTCAGAGTAAAGGTAGTATTTTTAGAACAAGGGTAGCTTGAATAGGGCGAGGCGGAAGCAGGGGAAGTCCCTATATTTGCATAAACAAGCGACATGTTTATCCATACCCCACCCTGGTAAATTTGCGGAATTATACCTACCTTTAAAGTACAAATTGAAAGGAACGGGGGGCGGTTATTTTGACCACCAGCCCTGTGGGTAAAACCGGTCAGCTCTTCTTTGCCGGTTTGATTGCCGTCGCAACATGTTCCGTTTAAATAGCATGCCATAGGTTTATACTTCCTCGATTATTGTTTCAATTTCTTGTTTGGTTTCGTCTGTATATCTTGTTTCTCTTTTTATGCCACCATACAAATAATGCTGTTCAATAATAAGCGGGTTGGTCAAGTCATTTTCATGGACTATTTTTAAATCAAAGGTTGGTATTGAGTCGTCCAATAAAGTAATTTGCTCCCGGTATTCAGCTATCAAAGAAAACGGCATTATAATTGGTTTGGTATGGTCATGAAACATAAGGCAAGGTTTTTTCTCACACTCGCAGTCTTCAAATTCCTCGGGGGTCATAAGTTTAACACCGGCTAAAACTTCGTCTAGCTTTGCCAATATATTAGTGGCCACACTTTCGTTTACTTCCGGTTCGTCAGGAAAATACTGATCACGAAACTCAAGCCAATACCTGTGAGTATAAGGCAGCTTTTTTAGTATAGGTATAAAAACCTCGTAATTTATTATTGTAGCTTCTTTGGTTGTCATTTTATTGCATCACTACTTAGCTTAGGGTTCTGGTCGCCAAACGATTGAACAATACGATTGTCCGGCATTATAAAATTATAGTGTGGCACCTGGCCCTTGACCTTATAACCAAAAATATAAATGCGGACTTTCTTTTCATTTTTTTGCCCGGAGTTAAAAACGTAATTACGGTATTTATGAATTAGGGCTACTTCTTTGTCTAGCGGTAGAACAAAAGTAATATGGCCATCGCCTTTGCCTTTTGGCTGGTATAGTGTCCACACAGCGACCTTGCTTTGGTCTATTTCGGCCAACCGATGAAAGGTACGTTGATTGTCAAATTGGTGTAGTTCATTGCCGTCTTTATAAGTGACGGCCCATATCCAATTTTCTAGCTTCACTTCCTCTAGCTTTTCTTTTCCGTCGACTATATTGACGAAAGTAAATTTTGGTTCTTGCATTGTGTTGTTATTTAATTTTTAAAATGTATAACTTCGTTTTTAGCTTTGACTAAGGTTAGCCAATATATCTAATTAAAATGTATAGCTTCGCAAAAATACCCCGAGCAAATAGCAGGGGGTATTGTAGTCCGGTAGGTGGGGAAAGCCACCCTGCATTACGTATTGAGTACGCTGCTATTTATTTATATTTTACTTGGCCGGTGTAGCGGGTTTGGCCACCTTATCAGCACCACGTTTTAAAGCACCAGCAGACACTTTGGCTATATGTGGTGTGGTAGTATTTTTTAAGTGATCTTGTTCAGTTGGTTTTTTACCTGACTTTACACAAACGTGGGCCAAGTATTCTGCCTCAGTGGCAAATTCCTTATTACAAGGAGAGCAAATGTGTTTTGACATATATTTTTATATTAAGCTGTTTCGTCATATTGATAGTGCATTGTGGTAGTTGCACCTGCTACGTCGGCACCGTCAGTTTGTATTTGGTGGACTAAGTAGTCTGAATAACCTACACCGGTTAACTCGCCTGCTAAAGCACCACCAATGCCTAGGTTAGCTCCGCTAGGTTCAGTAGTAGGCATAGCTTCTGTGTAGTCATAAGTGCCGCTACGGTCAGAAGCAGAGGGCTGGGCGTAGGTTTGGGCTCCGTCGTATGCACTCTCTCTAGCGTTAGTTTTATGCACTGCGGATCCACCAAGGGCTGTGACACGCCAAATTTTTAGGTTATCAATTTTACTTGAACCACCCATAGCCGTGACGTGAATACGCTGCCATTTTTCAAAGCTATTTTCGCCTGGCACAACGGGATAATCGGCTGCCACTAAATTAGGGGTGTCGACACTACCCTTATTTGAATTTGTAATATTGTGAGTAATGGCTTCGCCTGCTCCATTACTTTCGCAAATTTCTACTGTTGCTGCCATATAATTGACTTTAATTTTATTAAGTTATCTGTTTGGAAGCCCCGCACCCGAGGCTCCCTATAAAAAACCTAATGCGTATTAAGAAGCGGCACCTGTTGTTAGAACGGTGATTGCACTTGGGATAGCTAGAATATAACCAACACGTTCCTCTAAACGTAATGCTAGCATGTCTTGTTCGGCCAAGTTAATAGTAGTAGTACCATCGCCATCGGTAATGGTTGCTTGGTCAAGCAATTTAGCTCTAATTTGCTGTTTATCTCCTAGAATACAAGCTAACTTCAAATTACCAAAAACTACAAATGGTTTAGAAGCACCAGTTAAAGTTTTGCTAGGGAAAGCCTCGGATAATTCAATAGGATAACCTAGTATATCTTCAATAGAAGATTTAGTAGGCGGTAGTAAGAACGCACCTGCTCCGTCAGAAGCACTAACAGCATCAGTACGTAGTTTACGTAGATAGCTTACGATAGTTCTGTGCATGTAATACTTAGCACCTGCTAAAGCTCCAGCTGGAGTTTCATCTTGCATATCAACTAATTTTTCAAAACTAACGCTAGAAACACCTAAACCTGTGCCTAAAGCAACAGAATTTACACTACCGTTATTCAAAATACCAGTCCAAGGTGAGCCTGTACCATATAGGAACTGTGCATCTTCCTCTTTGGTTATGGCTTCTGCAAACAATTCAGCAATAAGTTGGGTAATGTTAATAGCAGCATCTTCCATAATTTCCTCTGAGAAAGGAATAATAGCAGCTAATTTCTTTAAAGTCTGTGTGACTAATCCGAAAGTAGGGTTTGAACTTGACTTAGAAGCTGCCTCATCAACCCAATAAACGGTGACACTAGAAGCTAAGGTAGGTATTTTTCTTTCGTTGCCTGGGCCACTGAAAGGTAAATATCTAAATTCACGACGGGCTACACCATAACCAGTTTGAGCTATACGTAATATTCCTGCCATAAGTTCCTCGGGAACTAGATAACCACCTCTTGCATCGTCGCCACCTTGGTTAAAGGTAGTAGCTTTTTCGTGCATTGTTTTCAATGCAGTCTTATCGTCATGGACTAATGCTTTCAAAAAGCCACGGGTAATATTATCTTTTTTCTTTTCATCAGTAATAACTTCTTTATTTTCGCCTGCATCAATGACTTTAGCTCTGTTAGTTTTTACACCTGATAAAAACTTGGCAACTAATTGATCGGATAACTTCTCAACTAGAGCTTTGTTGTCGCCACCTAAGTTTTCTTTAACGCCCTCAGCAATAAGAGTTTTTAAGCCCTCTTCGTCAAGGTCGCCTAGTTCGCCTAGGTCTTTTTCAGCCTCAGCAAATTTGCTGGCTACTTCCTTTTCCATAAGGCTAGTGTTATCACGGAGTAGTTCTTTTTCGCTGTCTTCTAAGGCTTCATAGCCTTTGTCGACAAACTTTTTTATCAATTCTTTTATATTCATTTTGTTTTATTTTTAATATTTTTCTTTTGCTTTTGTAGGTTTCTAATCAGCTTATTTATGTGGCTGACTGAATTCCCTTTTTTATCGCCCTCGCTAGCAGGGGTTTCGACTTTGGTTTTATCAGTCCTAGCGTTATCTTTACTTTGGCCTTTTAAGGCAGTTATGATTTTGTTTTGTTTATGATTTACTTTGTCTATTGTTTTGGTTAATGTTTTTACAGACTTTTCAAATTCTTTTCCGGTTTTACTTTCAAAAATCTTTTTCATTATTTTTTGCAATGGTTCAACGTTAACGCCTGCACTCTTAGCTAGTGCCATAGCGTTAGCCGGAACATTCACACAGCTAAGCTCGAACAGTGTATTTTCTTTTAAAGTAATAATATCAGTTTCCTCATCAACTTCATATTTATTATTTTGGAACCCGACAGAAAAGGCACGCATGTAGCGGCCAGCATATAGCTTAAACAATGTCATTGCAAAGTCGTATTCCTCTGCGGCGAACTTTATAACACCCTCTAAATCACCGTCAGCATTTTTATAAAGTTTAAGCATCTGCCCTACGGCTGGTTGATATTGGTCATGTGCAAATAAAACTACTGGGTTTAACATATATTCTTTGGTGTCCCAGCCATTTTGGTCTATCACTTCATTGTGTCTATCAGTTTCGCCAGTAGACAAAACACCAGTAAGCGTAAAGTTCTTTTCGTCAATTTCCTTTGTATGAAAATATAACTTTGTTTTTAGCATCTCATTTTGCTTGAATTTCATATATTTATTATATCATTTATTTGAGAGTGACGCAATTAGTCGTCAAGAGCTGGGCCAATTACACAACGGCAATTAGGTTCCTTGGGGTACATAAGCCCGTTTGAAAACTTTTTATTGACCTTAACTATTTCCCCATTCATTGCTAAGTGTTCGTCCCTGGTTCTATCGTCCTTGGTTGCTATCCACTCTTTATGTGTGGCAACGCCACTTTGTTTATATGCTTCAATGAAGCCCTCATTATTAGCTGCGGTGGCTTCTGTTCGAGCAATAAGGTCTGCTCTATATGTGCTAAATTCTTTATAGCTATCGTTTACTCTGTTTGATATTTTGGCCATACTTTCGCCCTCTGCTAATCCAGTATTTATAGCTTTGGTTATTTTTTCCCTGGTTGTTTTGTTTACACCCAGCCCAAACTCGGCGGCACGTTTCTTTAGTACCTTACGGACAGCATCAGTCATTTCAAAATTTGTTTCCGGGTTAACCATAAGCATAGCATCTAGCCCGGCTGATCTAGTATAGTCTTCAATGAACGGGAAAATAAACTCTGCCCACACAGCCTCTTGGCCAGCATAGAAGTTTTTAATTTCTGCGTTAGCATTTTTGCCCAGGGCTTTGCTCTTGGTTAGGTCATCTATCTGTGCCAGCTTGGCAATAAATTCAGCTTCCTGTGCAGTAGCTAATTTAATAACATCTTCTTTTAGCTTGGCTGCCTTTTGGTCTATGGACTTATTTACCATAGCAAAATATTTATTACGTAGATCTTCGCCTTTAATAAGCGGTTTAAGTTTTTTGGCTACCTTAGCTTTTGCTTTAGCTTCTGCCTCAGCTTCTACCTTGTAGGCCTTTAGCGTTTTAGTCAATTCTTTTTTAAATTGTTCTGCAATAAAAAACCTTTGGCGTAATTCACGTTTACCACGAAAAGTTTTTATAGCTTTAATTCTAGTCTTTTTGTTTTGAAGCATTGCCCAATCTTCCATTGTCTTGGCACGCTTGGTTTGCTTTAGGCCACCGGAAGCCACGTTGTTTAGTGGCATGTATAAATCCCAGCCACCGTCAATAGGCTCTAGGCCCTCTTTCTGCCTAATTTCATTTATAAGCAACCAGTGATTTTTTGAGCCGTTCTCATAGTCCTTTAGGGTTTGTTCTCTCATTTCTGGTGTAGGGTCTGGAAAGTCTAAATATAAATTTTCCCCAAAGTCAGGGCTAATAAGTTCTTCATTTATTTTTTCTACAATATCGCCCATCAATGGCTTGATAGTTTCGGACAAGAAAATATACATAGCTGTATTAGCGTTTGCATAGTTAACGTCATCAGTAATGGCCACAATAGGTTTTGGTGTATGGAAAGCAACCAGTATATCGTCCCTGGTAAACTTCATACTTTCAATATAGTCCATTTCACGTTGAGAAATAGAAATTTGTTGATAGTCTAAACCGCCCTCGAATATACCCAGCTTACTATTTTTACCTTTGCCTTTGTGTTGTAATTCAAAGTTCTCTCGCATTTCTTTTTTCTGCCTGGGTGTTAGGTTGCCGGCAGCTTTTACAATAGCATCTGGTCTAGCGTTGTTTAGGAAAAAGTCCCTTTGATATTCAGAAGCGTGGGCCTCTGTTTCAATTCGTATGCTAGCACTTTTCACTGGACTGATGCCGTAGTAATCGTCTAACGGTGTAGGGCTTTTGAAATGCACAATATCATCTGGAGCAAAAAATACAATTTCCCCGGCAGACTTAGTGAACTTATAGCCTTTGATATACTCGTTAGGGTCTTTCACTATTTCAATAAGGTCAGGGCGTAGGTTCCAAAGCTCTGCTACCTTGCCCCCGTTGTTCCTAATCTTAACCCAAAAAGCATCACCGGCAAGTCGCAGGTTGATGACTGTAATCTTCATAAACTCCGTTTTTGTTTGAAACGGGTTAACTTTATAAAGTAGGTCTAGGGCTTCGTGGCTTATAATTTCTTTATTGTCGCCGCTAGAATTAAGTATTTGATATAGCTCTAGATCAATGCTACTACACTTTTCAGCTATTTTATTTACGCAGGCAAATACGTACAAAGATTTTTCGTACTGTTGCAGCATTTTCTTTTTACTCCAATTCTTTGACGTTAACCTGGCTAGCAGTTCAAAGCCGCCTAGTTCGGTGCCGGCTGTCTTTTTCTTAAACATGCTAAAGATTTTATTCCATTTCATAGATTTATTATATCACATTTTTTAAAGTCTTGATATACGAGGTACGGGGGCGTTAGCTTGTTGCCATGCAATAGCCCTAGAAAATACCCTATCGTCATGTTTGTTAGACCTATGCTCTGCCCGGTTAGATTTATTATAGAACATATCCCTGGCTTCGTTTTCTGCTTCTGGATAGCTTTCTACCAGGTCGCCCTTTCGATAGGCTTCCTCTAGGTCAGTGATCATCAAAGAACGGTTAGCGGCAGTGGTAGTCCATTCGTTAAAAGATAAGCCCATAGTCATAGCTTTATTTACATGGGCCACACCTACACCATTTTTCTCAATACCTAAAACAAATTGTAAGGCAGGGTTGCTTAATAGCTTGCCTATCTTAGTCCAGAATATATCAATAGGCTCGTTGCTAGCATATTCATAAATAACATAGCCTACGCCCTTGGCTGGGTCTGGTACGTCAATGACTGAGAACACGTGCCTGTCGCCGGTTAGCGTACCCTCTGCACAATCAACGCCGGCATATAGTTGGCGTTCTGACATTTCTAAACGGAACTCCTCGGGTAGTGTATCAAAGTTTTCCATGTCAATACGTTTGCTAGGGTCGGTAGTAATTTGGCTAAATACGCTACGGCCACTTTGTAGGAAACAGCTAACTTCATCTTCCGGATATTCCTGCCAAAATAGACCGCCCTTATCCCATATCTTATAACGTCGCCACTTCATCTGTCCGGCAGTTAAAATAATCTTCCATTGTTCTGCTACCTTTTTGACTAGCAGCTTTTCCTCTGCGGTTAAATCTGCAATGAACTGGTCATCAGGTATAGCAAACATTTTACGCACAGCATCGGATAGGCCCTCTTTTTCTTTGGTGGTTAAACTATCTACGCTATATTCCTGGTCAATAAACCAGGGTATAAAAATAGCAGTGTACGGGCTTTTACCTGCTTTAATCTTCTGCCACATATCATATATTTGGTCACGGCCGTTAGGTGTAGTTTCAATATCTATAGTGCCATATTCGGCAGCTTCGGCAATACCGGCTAGTATTTTCTCTAGGTCATCATAAAACGCCGCTTCTGAAAGGTGGGCTCTATCTACAGTATCGCCACGACCAAAGGCTTTTTGTCCGGCAGTACCAATAAAATAATAACTATCTCGCTTAGGAAAACGCATCTCTTGTTTACTATCAATAGACAGGGCAGGCTTCACTTCCATATTGTCTATGTAGTATTTTACAGCAGCAAATAAACGCTTGGTGCTTTCTCGTTCATGGGAAATAACCACAGCGTTTGTAGATTTTTTAATACAGTCAATTAGCTGATCAGCATCAATTACTTTACTAAGGCCCTTTTGCCTGGCTTTTACAATTAGGTTTCTACGGGTCTTTCGTTTCCAATAGTATAGCTGGGCAACGTTTAATTTAAACGGTACCTTTACGCCCCGCTTATCCCTAATCTTTAATAGGCTCTGTATTAGGCTTTTGTTGTCCAGTGCTATCTTTTTCATTTTCTTTTTTGTCTAGTTTTTCGTTTTCCCTTTCGGCTTCATCAATTAAATCTTCTAGGGTTCTATCGCCAGACACAACCTCGTTAAGTATTTTTTGTCTATATTTACTATGCACCCGTTCAAGATAAAAGCGAATACAGGCACCGTCGCCTGTTCTTATTTTTTGAAATAGTCTGTCTTCTACTTCGCCGTCCCGTTGCTTAGCTATGCGTTCTACCTCTACTGCAAATTTAGGGTCTGTCTTTACCCATAAATAATAAGTACGCCTGGCTATACCAACGTTCTCGCAGGCCGAAGTTATAATGCCCATGCTACTCTCAAAGAATTCAAGGAAAGCTATTTTATTGTTTATAGTCCTGACCTGTTCCTGTGAAACTACACAGTACCCAGCGTTCAAAGTCAGTAATGTGTGCATTTCTGTGCATTGGTCTTGACTAATATCTTTATTCATATTCTAATTATATACTTTTTGTCCCCCCCTGTCGATGTTTTTCCTGGGCGAGTGGGGTTTTTAGTCTTTGGCTAGTCTTAGCCTATCTACTCCACTCCCCTATCGCATATAGTAAAATTGGGGTTCCCTCTCGAGGGGGGAGAGGTAGAGAATACGCAAGACATAGGGCTTTAATTCATTTTGATTTTTCGTCGCTAATTTCTCAAAAATTTTGGAGCCTCGGGGTCAGTTTCGCACTGCCGTCTGCTGGCTGGATTGCCAGTCGCTTTGCTAATTAAGCTACCGAGGCATGGTTTGTTTTCTTGCCTTTGTACATTCCTGCTCCTAATTCAGCTATTTTGCTAAACGGTATTTCCTGTACTGTTAGCTTTCCCCTACTGTCTTGATCAATAAAATATATATAGCGAAGCTGGAAGCCTGGCAGTTTTTTCATTTTTCTAAACAAGTGCATTTCATTTGGGCGGTGGGCTGAAAAGGTAATCTGATTATACACATTCCCCTGCTCGTCCTGGCGTAGACCATTGTTCTTTTTTATGGCAGTAAGTATAAAACCACTAGCCCTATAAATAGTTCCGTCGCCGCATTGTGTCCCGTCAGCATAAGAAATAATCCACTTAACCTGTGGGGCGTTTTTTCTGAATAGCTTTATAGCTATGGCTATGGCACGGCTTTCGGAGTTCCTGGGTAGGTAGTCGTCAAAGGCTAGGCGGTTTAATTCTATAAATTCATTCCATTGGGTACCCTCTACTAAGCCAATAAGTTTGCTTTTGTCAGTGCTGGGGCCAAAACTCATAACCCCGTGTAGATCCCCCTCTAGGAAAGCACCAAAATGTACCTGGCTATTAGGTACTACTTTGCCGCTATAATGAACCCGTTTAATAAATTCATTGGCCACTTTGGCAGGAATTACGGCTACTCTGATTTTCTTTGCTTTTCCCATTGGTCTACTATTGTATAAATTGCATTGCCGTTTTTGTTTTTGTTTCCTAATATTTCAGCTTCTTTGTTATCAACCTTGGCCATGGCTGCCTGTATTGCAATGGCCTGTTCATTTGACAAAATAAAGGTAATCTGTTGGAACTTGCCTTTTTCGGCAGTTGGTAAATTAAAGGTCTGTTCGTCCTGGGCATGGTAGAAAAGCAGGTCATCATCTTCAAAGCCAACGTCTTTTAAAAAGTCTTCGTCAAAACTTAGCAGCTTTTCATTATCCCAACCCCCTACGTTTTTATTTAATCTTATGTTTAGTTCCTTTTCCTCTGCGAGTGTAAGCTCTTTATTTGGCACTCTAACGTCAATTTCTGTGAAGCCTAGGTCAGCGTACACCTTGACCCTTTGGTGGCCACCTATCAGCACGTTGGCCCTTGTACCGGTATTTATAACAACAGGCTCAACAGCATCAAATTTCTCAATGCTTTTGATTAAATTAGCCCGTTGGTTCACTGTCAGCTTCCTAGGGTTATAATCGGCTGGCAATAAATCTTTGACGGGGCGTTTTTCATTTGTCCAAATAAACTTTCCCATAGTCTTATTATATCATTTTTTGCCCATAAAATAAAGGTCTACATCAATGGCACCATGTCGTCGGTAGGCCTCTTTGTAGTTATAATATCGCCGGCGTTATAGCTTCGACCGTCATAACACATTGTCCTTTTTGTATAATATTTATGCTTAGCCAGTTTTACCTCTTTCCTAAAATTTGACTTCACACCCCTAAAGCCTATTGAGTAATCTACTTTGTGTTTATCAAAAAAGCGGGCTTGGTCAGTCTTCCGGTGGCGGTAGTATTTATAATCATTTTCATTTTTAATTACTATATGGTCAGGCTTATGAATTACTATTGCATCAGGTGTATAGGCCACGCTTCGTTTGGCTTTCATCATGCTAATAAACCAATCGGAGTGTTCATAGGCTACCTTGATTTTTTCGTCCCATGGAATACCTATAATACTTTCACGCCTAGCTACAAAAAAATTAAAGGTAATATCGCATTTTTGGTAAACAAGCCTGCTAGGTATGTCGTATAAATTATGCTCGGGGTTCATTTTCTTATATTCAAAGTGATCGGGGTATATATTTATAAAACCCTGGTAGTCTAAAATCTTGCCACGTTCACGGATACGCCCACCAATTAAATCAAAGTCTTTGTTTCCTCGTAGAAACTTTAACATTTCTCTAACCTTAGCTTCTTTATTGTAGTAGAAGTCGTCGTCGCCAACTAAGATATACTCAGTGTCAGCTAACTCTACTAATCTATTTCGTGCATAGCAAACGCCGCTATCAAACGGCATTAAAAAATAACGACCACCTCTAGCATGTATATATTCGTGTAGCTCTTTATTGTACTGGCCGTTTTCTGCTACTAATATTTTTATGTCTTTGTATTCTTTATGTAATGTTCTTATGCACTCGAATGTGTACTCGGGGCGTAAGAAACTAATTAATACTGCGGTTAGATTTTTCATTTATCTGTTCTTAATTTTGTTGAAGATATGTCCTTAGTTCTTGGTAGGTAAACTACTGGTACGCCTAGGCCCTCGCCACCAAAAGTCTTGGGTGTCCAGTCGTCGCCTACAAAAATAAAGTCAGGTTTAAACTTTTCTACTGCTTGTTTTTTTGTAAAAAATATTGCCTGGATATCTACCTCATCAACAAATTTCATTGACTTAACTATTTGCTGGCGTAGCTTTGTATTTATAGCTGGTCTATGCCCTTTGTTTTTTTCAATATACTTATCACTAGAAACGCAAACAATAAGGTGGTTGCATTTAGCTTTAGCATTTTTAAGTAAATTGTAGTGGCCTTGGTGGAATATCTCGAAAGCCCCAAAGGTTAAACCAATTATAGGCCTAGTGTTTTGGTTAGTCATTTTTAATTTCTTTAAATTTATTCATGCCTAATATAGCCTTGTCGCTTGTATAACAGGAAAAGTCCTTGCGGTGTACTGGAGTTTTCCAGTCGCCATAGCGGTAGGTTAGATAATCCTCAACTTCGTATGGTATTAAAAATTCAAAACCTTTAAACTCAAATCGCTTTTGTTCTTTGTAAAATTTAGCTGGTACTTTTTTATAAACTAATTTTTTGCCCTGGCGTATAGTCCACCAACCATTATCTTCCCTAACTTCTTTGAACATTAGGTCTAGCTTTAAATTATGTTCATCGACTAAAGAAATTTGGGCTGTTCCTTGGTCGCCTTTTTTCCAATAGTGATAAAGTGCTAGGCCGTGCTTTCCCATGGCTTCTATAATATTTAAAACCATGTAGTCATTCACTGGGTCAATAGTGGTTAGGTCTATGTCGTCATGATCATCGTCGCAAAAGTCGCCGTCCCGATAAGCACCCAGTAGCGTGCCACCGTCCAACATGAAGTCAATTTTAAAAAAGTCTAATACCTCTTTCAATTTTAAGAGGTTGTCAAAGGCTTTAGTTTTTTGCTGTTGTTTTGATAATTCCATATTGTTTTAATAAGTTTTTCTTAGATTGCTCGAACTTTGGCCACTCTACCCTGTCAATTTTTTCATGCACACGTTTGCCATGTACGTTATACCAACGTGTACCATACCAGTGATGAAAGGCTAAAGTTTCGTCGCCTAGTTTATAATTATTTCCTATAACATCAGTGTAGATTGACTTTTGATATTTTAGATATTCTACTTTGCCACCGGCACTAAGTACCTGGAAAAAGAAAAGTATGCCTACGTCGAACTTGGCACCGTCCACATTCTTTGGGGCAAAACTCATTTTGTTTTTTAAGAAATAATCTTTTTCAAAAAAAGCAACGCATGGCCTTATTGGTTTTAGTTGGCCACCCTCACCGGCTAATAATTTTACACCGGACTTTTCATAGTATTTAACTATTTTTAAGTCCCAGTCTTTCAATAAAATATGGCTATCAATATCTAGGGCCATAATATATTTACCCTGGGCATCAGCTACTAACTTATCTAAACCACCAGCGTGGCCTATGTTAGCTGGGCTGCTATTGTCGTGTATAAGAATTTCTATACTTTCAAAATCGTTAGTGTTTGCTTCTAAGGAGTTTAGTAATAACTCTTTAAAATCGTCGCCGTAATAGTTAACTGCTACTACTGAAATTAAAGGTGTTTTTTTATTTTCCATTTGGTTTTTTTAAGATTAAATTATAAGCGTAATATTTTGTTAAAATTTCTTTGCCAGGGTGTTCTTTACCATTGCTAGCAACAAATTCAAATAGTGGTACTTCCGGGGTGGAGTGTCTTTTAGCGAAGCCCTCACCAAACTTATTGCCTTTAATAAAATAATAAAAACTTTCTTTGTTCCAAAAACTAATATGTGTTGGGTCTTGTACGCTAGCCGGGCAAGGAAAACATGGCACCTCTATTTTTATAAATCCACCTGGCTTTAGTAGATCATAGAAAAACCGCATTACTTTTACTTTATTGGCCGGCTGTATGTGTTCTAAAATATGGCAGGCCCTTATTTCGTCAACGCTATTTGCTGTTATATCTATATCTTTTTCTACATTATAAAAATGTTTAAAAAGTGCAAAGTCAAAATTTTCTATGTCAAGACAAAAGTCAGCCCCTACTTTAGGGTCACTGTCTACTGTTAAATAATCTTCAAAGTGTCTGCGGCCACTACCCATGTCTAGCTTTATCATTTTGTTTTTATTACTAATTTAACTAACCATAACCATATACGCCAAGGTATATATTTAGGCTTAGGCTTCATGGCGTTGCCAATCATTTTGCCCATTTCCTCGGCTCGGTCTTTAACAGTACGGCGAAACATTTGCCTTATTTTTTTGCTTTGTTTTCCACTCATTACATTGATAGTTTAACTTTTAAATTCTTCTTTAAATCTGCTAAGCGTTTATTTACCCTGGCCTGTTCGGCTGGGGTTCTAATATCTTTTTTATCTTGTATGGCTTGCAGTTCCTCTTGCTGTTTATTTTTTTGTGCCTGCCGCATGGCTATTACTGACTGCGGGTTTTTTTCAATATGTGTTTTTATAAAATTCCGTAGGGCAGCTTTGTAGTTGCTATAACTTTTTCCTTTAGCTTCGCAGTAGTCAATAACATCTTCGGCTCTATCCTTTACGAACTTAAAATCTACAAAAAACTTTTCGGCCAACTCTTTTATATCTGCTTCTGGTAATGCCCTTAGATATGAAATTGAACCAGTGTGTTTTTTTGGTTCTTTGAATAGCGGGGCTTGGCCACTGTTCTGTTTTTCTAAAAATATTTCTATAATTTTTATAGCTTGCTCTATGTTTACTTTAAAATTTAATGTAGCTGGGCAACCGGCTAGCTTTTCTTCGAGTACTCCCAGCTTCCTGCCTATCTTCCGGGCAGTATCTTGTTCACGCCTGGACAAACCAGTTTCTTTATAAATATCTTTATGGGTTTTATAGATCCACCCGTCTTTTGTTTTATCAGTCCAGTAGTATAGCTGGCTCCAAAGTATGCCTAGGTTGACTGACTCAAACGCCTTGCCGAGTAATGGCTGGTAGGCTATTGGTCTTTTAAAAAATTCCATTATAGTTGTGTTGGTCATGGGTGTATTATACATCATTTCTAATTATTTAGCAATACTTTTTCTGCACAGTTTTTACACATTACCAGTCTTGATAGTCCACTTCGTTAGGGTATGGAATTACAAGAGCTAAGCCACTATTAATGCTTAGACCCTGGGGCAAGGTAGGCAGTGCTGCCCACTTTATACACGTTTCCCAATAATCTCTATAAGCACCACTGGAAAGTTCCGTAGTGCTTAAAACTCTATGGTAGCGTACACCGGTAGAGGTTATTGCTTCTAAGCGTAGGAAAGAGTTTTTTAAAAATTCGTGGGCTTCTTGATCTAGTATGTCCATAGCTTCTGCCACCATGCGAACTACTACGGCGTGGTAAAACTTTTCTTCTTGCCTAGACCTCATTTTTGTGTGTGGCTTTATAGTTATATCTAACTCCTTGTCGTCCATAACTAATAAATGTTTTTGTACTGCTTCGGGGTCATTGAAAACAAGAGTGCCTGCTTTAGCTTTGCCGTGCCACTTTGGCCAAATTTTACGTTCTTTTAATGCCATAATTATTTTATAGTTTTTTTATTACATCAAATATAATACTACTCATACTGTCTAGTCTTCGCTGGCAATACATTTTTAAAATACAGTCAGGGCAGACTTCGTACTTAAAAATAAACAGCCGGTCAAAAACAGAGTAATAATCTTCATGGCACTTATCACAATTCAAGTGCTTGTCTTTGTCTAAAATTTTCTGTGCTTTGGCGACTGTCATTTTTTAAATCTTTTAGCCCAGCTTATTAATTTTTCTATTACCTTGGGCGTACTCATAAAAATAGTAGCCTTACAGTGTGGACACTCTACATAGTGCAATGGGTCGCTTACCGTATGCCAGGTGGCATGATAGACTTTGCCTTTTTTTATTGTTTTATCTTCTGCCATATTACTCGTTATTACAAATTACATTGTGCTTTTCTGATCTAAACTCTATTAGCTTATAGCCTATTTCCGGCGATATAAAATCCCCGGTGGTAGCTTCCACCCAGGGCATAAGGAAAGCATGCTCCCTACCCTCTACAACGGCTATGGTACTTTCTATTCCCATTTCCCGTAGCTTGGCTTGTAGGGCCTGGCTTTGGTCATAGCAATTATTTGTTTCCCGGTTATAGTCTATAATATCAATATCTTTTAAAGCGTTGCGGAAAGTATGAAATTGTGCCAGGTGGTTAGCTTCATTGGTCAAATAAATTTCATTGAAGCCGGCAGCTTCTAAGTCTGTACGTAGCTGTTTGTTCTCAGTTTTTACCCAGCCACTAGCGTAAGTTTCCAGGCGTAGAAGTAAGCCCAGCAATAATATAACAAATATCGCTGCCAGCCATAAAACTATGTTTGTACTTTTTTTCATTTTTGTTTTAATTTAATTTTTCTGCCTGGGCATCAAAGCCGTCAGCTTCCTTGTCTAGCTGGTCAGCCTCGTACCTTTTGCGTTTAGCTTTTTGTCGGCGTTTATAGGCTTCGTCTTTTAAAAGCTGTTTTGATTTATTGAAAGACATTTTAATTTATTTTATTTTGATAAGCTAATTCGCCGTAAAACTCTTTTGCTTTTTTATTATAGACCATTGCTGCTTCTTTTTCTGATCTAAAACTACCCAACCATATCCTCTTATAACGATATGTAATGTATGCTCTCCATCGGTTAAATTTATAATCACAATAAACACCTTTATATATAGAAGTCTTATTGTCTGATTTTTTATTATTATGTGCTTTATCGCCAACTCGCCAATACTCTAAATTAGATTTTCTATAATCAAGGTTATTTCCATTTAGGTGTACTAATCTAAAATCTTTTGATTTAAGTTTTGGTAATAATAAATATTCCATACCCATGCTTCTCGATATTTTATCTTCTTTTCCTTGGTAGCAATGATATATATTTTTTGACTTTGGGTCAGAGTGCCAACTTAACCTTGACAAAACGGGATAATCTTCATCATCTACAATAGCATATTTATTTTGTGCTAATTTTATTTTTTTCATAAAGACTACTTAAATATTTAAACTCTTGATCCCAGTCGTGCCGAGGGTACTTTGTTTTTACTTCGTCCCACAGGCCTAGTTCTTTGGCTCGTACCAGGGCAATGTAGCGGTTATAACTTTTAACCATAGCATTACCCCTATTGTGAGCTGTACAGCACCCTACAATAGCCCACACTTCGTTTATCTGTTGTTTGTAGACAAAGGCGTGCTCCCACTCTATACGTCCACGACAAGCGTTATTTGGGGCTCCTGGCAGGGTGTAAATACACCGCTTCATAAACGGGTCTGCTTCCAGTTGCTCTCTTAGTTCACTTGGTATTGGTCGCATTGTATTTTTCGTCAAACTTTTCCTGGCTAGTGCCTAATAAAATAACCATGTCAATTAGGGCAACTAAAGCTGGTATGAAAGTCCAACAGAATATAAAATACAAAATTGCTTTTCCCGGTTGGTTTAAATAGGCTTTGTGTAAGCCTAGCCCACCAAAGAAAAATGCAAGCAATACTGCTACTGTTCTGTTTTTCATTTCTTTATAATTACTTTTTTAAAAACTTCTTATAATTTTTTGGTCGTTTGCATAGATCCCACCTTGAACAATTATCTACAGTACAAACCCAACCGCTACCGTCATAATAAGGCATGTGTTTACTTTGCAGATGACCACACTGTTTACATTTTTCCGGCTTAGGCATGCTATCTTAGTTTAGCTTTTAGTGCATCTAGCTTTTTATTAGCTATTTTAAAATCGCACTGACCGTTAGAGCAAATAGTAAGGTTCTCGTCTTCGCCGTTAGGCATTAGCTTATGTTTGCACTTTGGGCATTGGTCTTTTTTTAAGTTTGTCCAATTCATAATAGTGTTGATTGTTGGCTTATGCTTACGCCATTTTGTTTAAATATATTTTGCATTGAAGTTGGTATTGTTTCAAACCAGTTAGTAATATCTTCGTAGCGTATGCGACGTTTTAAATACTTGCCTGCCCTTTGACTTTCTATCATTTCCGGGTACTGGCTAGCTAATTCTGAAAGCCTAGCTGATGCCTCATAGCCAACGTATAACTCGCCCAGTGTTCCCCGCATGAAATCTTGGGGTAAAAACCATTT
>Ga0307928_10000299_pt1 | contig 36947 bp, 48 predicted proteins | sample AceLakmetagen232_FD_201815 | JGI IMG/M metagenome (GOLD analysis project Ga0307928, IMG submission 201815) | Saline water microbial communities from Ace Lake, Antarctica - #232 | ecosystem: Environmental > Aquatic > Non-marine Saline and Alkaline > Saline | place: Antarctica: Ace Lake... | reverse complement strand
AAATTTACTATTCTACCACTTCTTTTCCTAATTTTACTGATGTTCTTCATAAAAAATAAATATATTATTTAATTAAATTAAAGATTGAACTTGTTTAATCGCTTTGGGCAAGAGTGGCAATAAAATATTGCTAAAGCCAATCAAAATGCCGGCAAACATAGATGTTTCTAAAAAATTACTCCAGGCAATTCCTAAAGGAAGTTTGGAAGAAAAATACAGAATAAAACCAAGAATTAATCCGCCTTCAACCAGACCAAATAAAGCTCCAGCCAAACGATTAAAAATTTTCAAGATAGAGAAATCAAAAACTTTATTAAGGGCTCGGAAAATAAAGAAAATAATCGCTTGCGCGATTAGAAAAATAATAAGGAAGGATAAAATCCGAGACAAAAGAAAATTATCTCTTAAAAGAGGCAAAATCTTTAAAGCCAAAATTTCATACAAACGAGTGGCGATTATTAAAGACAAAACAAAAGCCACTATCCCGCTAATGGTTCTAATTAGACCGTGCCAAAGCCCGAACCAGACAAAACCAAGCAGGATAAGCAACAAGGCTAAATCAAATAAAGTCATAAAAATTAGTTAATTGGTTAATTATTTGTCAGGTGGGGATAATCCCCCGTGACTGACATTTTATGAATGTTGACCCCAGAGATGTCAACGTCAGACGTTTCCCCATCGCTTTGCTCCTCTTTAACGACTGACGTTCTCCTACAATCTGGGGAATAAAACTTTTCCTAAAGAAATTTTTTCAAAACTTGTTCTGCCCCATTGTTTTCCTGTCATCAATGTTTTCTTTTTTTCAGAACTCTCTATCCCTAAATCCTTTAATATTTCTTCGCTTTTGTCTGGCATAAAAGGTCTGACTAACCAAGCAATATGACGCAAACTTTCTAATAAGTTATAAATCACATCTTTATACTGGTCAAAATCATTCTTGAACAATTTCCAAGGTTCATTTTTATCTATATAACGGTCGCAAAACCCAATAAAATCTTGAATGCTTGTAGTAATTGCCTCAAATTTCAGTTTATCAAAAGATGTTTCATAATTTTTCCATAATATTTTAATCTCTTTTGAAAATTTTTGTTCAATATTTTTGCTAGGACCAAAAGTGTCACTAGATTTTTCAGCCAAAGCCAAAACTCTTCTTAATAAATTTCCTAAACCATTACATAAGTCCGCATTATATTTGTCGTAAAATTTGGACTGCGAAATATCACCGTCACGACCAAAGGGGAAAGAAGAAAGCATTAGCCAACGTAAGGCGTCGACGCCAAAAACTTCGGCCATCTCTTCTGGGTCAATGGCGTTGCCCATGGATTTGCCCATTTTTTGACCATTGATTGTAAAAAAACCGTGAATATATAATTTGTGAGGTAATGGTATATCTAAGGCTAGAAGTAAAGCTGGCCAAATAACAGCATGAAATCTTAATATATCCTTACCTAATAATTGGACATCAGGCGGCCATTGATTAGATATACGATTTGTCTCACCATTCCAGCCCAATCCCGAAAGATAATTCAATAAAGCATCTACCCAAACATAAATAGTCTGCTTTGGCTCCCATGGTAGAGAAATCCCCCATTTTACATTGGTTCTGGAAATAGCTAAATCCTCTAATTTATTCCGCTCTAAAAAACTAAGAAGCTCATTTCTTCTTTCTATTGGTTCAACTATTAGTTTACTAGATTTAATTATCTTTAATAATTTCTGTTGAAAAATTGATAGTTTAAAAAAATAACAATCTTCTGACAAGCTAATGGCTTTTTTTCTATGGATAGGACATTCTCCGTTAATTAACTCTTTAGATGTATAATATCTTTCACAGTCAACACAATAAAGTCCCTGATAAGTATCTTTATAAATCAAATTCTTATTCTCCAATCTTTCTAAAATGCGTGACACCATTGCTTCGTGTTCACTGTTGGTTGTCCTAATAAAATTGTCATAAGAAATCTTCAAAGTATCCCAAACCTCTTGGTATTTGGCTGAATTCTGGTCGCATAATTCTTGTGGTTTTATTTTTTTCTTGAAAGCTGCTTGAGCTACCTTAGCTCCGTGTTCGTCCGTGCCAGTCAAAAAGAACACTTTCTCGCCCTTCATTCTATGAAATCTGGCTAAAACATCAGCGGCAATTGTGGTATAAGCACTACCCAAATGGGGCTTAGCATTAACATAATAAATTGGAGTTGTGATATAAAATTTTTTCATAAAAATGAAATTATTTGTTTGCTATAACAATTGTGAATTCTCCTTTAAGTGCTTTGTCTTTCATTAAGGGTAATAAATCTTCAACTGTTCCTCTATAAATAGTTTCAAATTTTTTCGTTAATTCTCGGCAAATTACAATTTTTTTTCTTAAATTTAATTCCAATAAAATATTTAGTGTTTTATTAATTCTGTGCCCTGATTCGTAAAAAACACTAGTCAAGGAACTTTTTTCTATCTGTTCTAAAATTTTGCGACGACCTTTCTTTTGAGGAATAAAGCCGTAAAAAATGAACTTATCCGTAGGAAACCCAGAAACAGACAAAGCTGCAATTAAAGCACAAGGGCCAGGAATGGGGATTACCTGCAGATTCTCCAACTTATCAAGAGCTAAACTAACCAATTTATTTCCTGGGTCTGATATTCCGGGAGTACCAGCATCAGAAACTAAAGCCACATTATGCCCTTTACTTAATAAATCTAAAATATAATCAATTTTTCGCTGATTGGAATGCTGGTGATAACTAATTGATTTGTTAGAAATATTATAAAAAGATAAAAGTTTTTGAGTATGTCTAGTGTCTTCGCAAAGAACAAAATCTACGCTTTTCAAAATTTCTAAAGCTCGAGCGCTAATATCTTGAAGATTCCCTATGGGGGTGGCAATGATATATAAATACATGGGAACAATTTAACAATTTTGGAGCAGGACTGTTGACGTCCAACGTCCACAGCGCTGTGGACGTTGGACGTCTATCTAAACTGGTAAACCTAATGGTGGTTCTGCTCTTTTGCTACTGGTTTTTTTAATAAGAGAGGCCTTAATCATATTAACTGGGAAATGATAAATAGTGGCCAACTCTTCAGTGTTTAAAATGCTTTTTCCAGTTGAACGTTCAGGTAGGGTTAAAAATTTTTTAATCTTAAAAATCATTTTTGGGAAACCAACCCTAGCTCTCCACGAAAAAGCTCTTTTCTTGTAAGCCTTGAGAACTTCTTCTTTTTGCGCGTCTATAATTTTATTTCCTTTCCAATTCTTCTCTGCGACTCTTGAATTAGGTGAAATCTCAAAATTGTTCATTTCCACTGACTCAAAGGCATTAAAAGCGCTCAAAATTCCTATTATTCCCCTATCTTTAATAAATACTTCTTTATCGGCCAAATAAACTATCCTGACACAGGATTTAAAAGCAATTTTAGATATTTTGTTTTGAATTGCTTCAACCAAGCGTTTATCGCTGGGCAAAAAAACTTTCTCTTTCTCATTTTCCTTAAATTCACCTAGCGTAGGATGAAGGTCTAAAACCTCTTTAATAAATTCCACGATTTCTTGCCCAAATTTTATCATCGTAGCCACGATTTCGTCTAAAAAATTATTTTTGGATTTATAGTCTTTTTTTTCTCCAAGTAAAATTCTTTTTATCAATTTTTCGCCATCTTCTTTAAGCTCTGAGCCAATAGGAGTGATAACGAATTGAAGCCAAATTTGTTCGCTTTTTCTTAAACCTCCTAAAATCTCCAAAAGATCTATTAAAGGGTCCTTTAACTCTTTGCTCATTTGGTGTTCAGATTCAGGATAAGTTTTAATGGGGATAGGATTTTGTTCTGCTAGCCTAAGATCACTTCCCCAAACATCATATCTATCTTCTAAAAATCCATCTAAAGCGTTATCCGCATAATCTTCTTTTTGTTCAAAAATTTCCGAATTAGGGTAAGAGGTATAAATGGCTGACTCTACTAAATCGCGAAATTGAACTGGGGTGTATATAAAAAATTGAATTTGCCCATCAATACTGGCTATTTCCAAAGATATATTGAGCTGACACTTGCCCTGAAAAGTTTTCTCATACCAAGTAAAAATTTCTTTAATGCCTGATAAATGCACAAAAAATCTTTCCACTGCTTCTGGGCCCTGCTCATTATTTTTGGGCATACTAAGTCCCAAAAGTATATATTTTTGCTTGGCTAAATATTTTTTCTTGTTCTTGTCCTTCCAGTGCTTCCATATTATTCTCAAAATGATAAAAAACAAAATAATCCAAAGACCATAAGTCAAAAAAAATTGAACAAAATAATAAAAACCTTGTTCAATATAGAAAGATAAAAGATTTGGATTGGATATAAAATTAAAATTCATATACAAAATTAGAGACCTTCTTGAGATAATTTTTCTAATAAATTTTTTTGTTGGGAGTTTAAGCGCTTGGGAATTTTAAGCTTAATTTTCACAATTTGATTTCCCTTTTTGGCTACCCCTTTACCTCGCAAAAGAAATTCTTGACCAGATTGCGTTCCTGATGGAATTTTCAAATTCACTTCGCCATACAAAGTTTTTATCTTAATCTTATCTCCCAAAACAGCTTGAGAAATTGAAACTTCCTGTTCACTAAAAATATCATTTCCTTGACGTTGGAAAAAAGAATCTGGTCGTATTACGACTATAACATGTAAGTCACCTTGCGCTCCTCCTAATTTACCAGCTTCTCCATGACCAGAAAACCTAACAATCTGACCATTTCTAATTCCAGCTGGTATTTTAATTTTAATTTTAGAAAATTCTTTAACTCGTCCTTGACCATGACAATAACGACATTTTTTCTCTGGAATATTTCCTTGACCATGACACTCTGGACAGACAACTCTAGTTCTAATATTTCCCAAAAAAGTTGATTGAGTCTGGATAGTTTCTCCCCTTCCTTGACAGGAGGGGCAAACAACCATTTTACTGCCAGGCTCTAAACATGTTCCTTTACATTTTGGGCATTTTACATATCGCTCAAAGCGAAGTTCTTTTTCTACACCAAAAATTGCTTCTTTAAACTCAATAACTAAACGAACTTGAATATCTCTTCCTTGATAAACTGACCTTGTCCCTCGGCCAAAGCCTCTTCCTCCGCCAAACAAATCTCCAAATATATCTCCCAGCCCGCCAAAATCAGAACCATTGAAACTAAAACCACCCTGGTCTTCCTCCTTCATGGCATCGGCATAAGAAGCAAAATCGTTAAAATCAAAACCCTTATAATTTCCTTGGGCCTGGGCTTGCTCAAACTTAGAACCATATTGGTCATACATTTTGCGCTTTTCTGGATCAGAAATGGCCTGATAAGCCGCATTGATTTCTTTGAATTTTTGAGCATCTCCTCCTGCTTTATCTGGATGATATTTGTGAGCTAATTTTCTAAAAGCCTGTTTAATCTCCGCAGATGAAGCATTTTTATCAATTCCTAATATTTTATAGTAATCAGTCATAACGAATATTTAAAACAAAGCAGGGGCGAGAGGAATCGAACCTCTGACGAAAGTTTTGGAGACTCTTATGATACCACTTCACCACGCCCCCTCTAATGAAACAAATCTACTTTGTCTCTTTGTGAAGAGTGTGTTTCTTGCAGGAACGACAATATTTTTTTAACTCTAACCTATCTTTGTTTGTTTTTTTATTTTTTCTAGAGTAATAATTTATACGATGACATTCACTGCACTCTAATTTAATTAAATTGTCTTGAGACATACTATTTCATTTTAAATTTCTAATGGAGCCTGGAGTCGGATTCGAACCGACGACCTATAGTTTACAAAACTATTGCTCTGGCCAACTGAGCTATCCAGGCACTATTTGACCGAAGCAAGAGAATATTATCTTAACAAAAAAAAATAAAAATAGCAAGATTGACTTTGTTCTAATAAATTGTATAATGAAAAAATACGCCGGGGTGGTGGAACGGTCTACACGCGTGACTTAAAATCACGTGGACGCAAGTCCTTGCGGGTTCGAATCCCGCCTCCGGCATTATATTCAAACTATTAGAAAAATGTTTACAAAAAAAATCAATCAAGACTTTTTTAAAAACTGGTCATCTAATATGGCTTATGTCTTGGGATATATTACTGCCGATGGATGTATTGTCTTTAGAAAAAATAGAAAGAAAAATCCTTATATATTAGATATAACCTCTGTTGATTTAGAACACCTCAAAAAAATTAAAAAGGCTTTAAACTCGGGATATAAAATTGGCAAAAAAAGCGGTAGTTATTCAGAAAAAATCTGCTATCGATTCCAAATTTCTAATCCCTTCATAACAAATGATTTAATGAAAATAGGCATTACCCCCAGAAAAACTTTTCGACTCAGACCTTTTAAAATTCCTAATAAATATTTCTCAGATTTTGTTAGAGGTTTTTTTGACGGCGACGGCTCTGTCTACATCTATAAAGTCAACAAAACACCTCAAATAAAAGCTTCTTTCGTTGCCTCGAGTTTACCGTTTATCACTGATTTAAATCAACGCCTTTGCAAAAATCTGAAAATCTCCACAAAATCTATTCAACAAGATAAATCTAAATTTCGAAAAGGTAAAATATTATACGCTATTTGTTTTTATATCAACGACTGCGCGAAACTATATAAATTCATGTATAAAAATAAGTCAGAATTATATCTTGAACGTAAATATCAAATCTTCAAAAAATGGGAAACAACAGAAAGGCGACATTACAAAAAACAAAATTATCCTTCAAAAATTGGTTGGCATTTAAATAAAAAACTTTGTTCGCAAATTTAAAAATTGATATAATATACAATATAGTAACATTTTATTTTAAACACTTCGTATAATAACCGGTTATGTGCTGACAAATAAAAATATTTTATACAATTAACTTATGGTAGACGAGTTAATAGATATTTGTGATGAAAACAATAATCTCCTTAAAATTCAAAAAATGAAAAGTGAGGCGCACAGAGATGGTCTGTGGCATAGAACTTCACACGTTTGGATTTATAATTCTAATGGAGAAATTCTTCTTCAATTAAGAGCCAAACAAAAACCTTTTTTGTGGGACATTTCTGCGGCAGGGCACATTAGTGCTGGCGAAAATCCTATTACTTCCGGATTAAGAGAGGTGGAAGAAGAAATTGGACTAAAACTCAGGAAAGAAGATTTGGGTTTTTGGATGATTAGAAAACATAAAACTATTTTTAGAAAGATTAAAAATAATGAATTTTATTATGTCTACTTTTTTAAGTTTGACGGAGATATAAATCAATTAAAATTACAGAAAGAAGAAGTTCAAAAAATCCCCTTTCTTCCTATTGATAAAATTGAAAAAGAATTAAAAATAAGTCCCGATAGATACGGACCTTATGGAGATTATTGGTTTGAAGCTCTAGATGAGATTAGAAAGAAGCTTGTTTCTTAACGCCCTCGATTCAAACTCTAAAATTTTCCTTTAGGGAATATAGCAAAAAATCTAAAAAAACATAAAAATAAAAAAGCCCCTGTGGCGGAATTTGGTATACGCGGTAGGTTTAGGACCTATTGGCTGTAAAGCCTTAGAGGTTCGAGTCCTCTCAGGGGCACCAGAATTTAACTTATAATCATAAAACAAAATTTGCCAGTTCTTTTTAAAAGCAGAAAGGCAAATTTTTTCTTTTTGGGGTTGAAAACGAAGTTGCGGAGGAGGAATCGTCATTTCAATGCTTTCCTCAAAATATTTTCAATAAACTTCTCTTTATATTTTCTATATTTCTCGCCGTCACCAAGAGCTTTTTTCGCTCCCTCTCTTTTGATTTTAATATATTGTTCAACGGTATTAGGGTGTTTCAATAAATAATCGCGGAAGGCAACCATCTCTTTCCAATTCTGACCGTTTAATTTCGTGAGATGAATATGGATTCTTCTTTTTCTGTTTTGATATGGATAATCAATTCTGAAAAACAATCTTTCCAGATAACTTGCTTCCTCACGAAACTCATAACCAGCTTTCTCTAATTTCTTTTTGGCTTCCACAAATTTTAATTTTGAAACACCCACTACAATATCTAAAATACCTTTACCACCAAGGCCACTAACAGCTGTTGAACCTACATGCTCAACTTTTGCCGTTGAGCCAAGGGCTTTAGCTATCTTTTTCTTTTCTGACACGAAAAAAGCCTGATATTTAGGATTGTATTTTCTGAAAACATATTTTTGCATAATCTAAGAATATTTTGAGATTTTAATAAAGTTTTCAAAATGCGAACCCTTAGCAATTTCACTCAACGTAAGAATGTCGAGAGGCTTTGAAAAACTCCGAAGAAATTATTTTTTAGTGTGCATTATCTTATTGGATTGATTTTTAGGGAATCAAAGCCAGAACCGTATTTTCCGTAATCTATTCCAAATTGATAATTCCAAGGGTCTAAAATAATCTTTTTCTTGCCCGAAATATTTATCTCTAAATATTGGTGGGGGGCGATATACCAAGAATTTGTTAATTTTGATTTAATATCTTTCTCTTCAAAAAGTCCACTTTTCACAGCCATAATTCTCAAAAAAAAATTCATAGTTGTGCAAGGCATATAACCCTTAATTTTCATAAATATAAATGGGTCTTTTTGAAATATTCTTGAAAATTTGCAAAGTGCATTTATTCTATTCCCACCCCAATTATTAACAATATAAAAAAATGATTTTCTAAGAAAATTCTCTTTATTTTTTGATTTAGAAAAATCCTTAATTTTATTTTCAAGTTCTTTTGGAATTTTATCTGGAATTTCAATCTTTTTAAGTAAATTTGGAATCATAATATTAGCTTAAACGACTCTTCTTGGTGTCCGAATTTTATACTTTAATTATAGCGAATGTTTGTGTGTTGGGCAAACCATTAAAAATAACAAGATTGACCTCATTATAATAAATTGTATAATGAAAACATTGCTCCTTTCAAGGACATTAACAAGAAAATAATAAAAATATTTTTTAAAATGAAAAAACAAGCGAAAATTCTAAAAATAAAATCTCTTCTTCCAATTGTAGCAATATTATGTTTTGTTATTGCTTATCTTCTGCCGGGTCGAGGAGGAAACGAGACAATTAATACAACCCTTGGAATCATTGGTCTCCTTTTTGCTATTTTAATAGGATTTTTCATTAATGACCTTTATAGTAGGTTTCAAAGAATAAGAGAAAATGTGGCCATAGAGGTTAGCGGTCTGCAAACCTATTACCTTTTTGTCAAAATATTAAGTAGTTTTCCCCAACATAAAAAATGGGGCGAAACGCAGAAAGAATTAATAGACAAATATGTTACAGAATTTTTTAAGGTGGAGTGGACTGATTATGGAAAGATTGACCCTCATTTTAATAATATTATTCTTTCTTCGCGAGAAATTAGCGAACTTAAAACAAACAAAGAAACTGAAACATATACTAATTTTCTGCCTTTGCTGAACGAGATAACAACCGGAAGAGAAAAATTATTTATGTACGGAAAAGACAGGTTATCTAAAGCAGAGTGGACTGTAATTGGCTTTTTAGCTGCCATACTGATTTTCTCAATATTCTACATAAACACAGCAACTTTGCCCTCAATATTTCTGACAGGATCTTTAGCCACCAGCATAATAACATTATTATTAATTTTACGTGATTTGGATAATTTAAGCTTTGGGGAAGAAACTGTTTCTTTCGAACCATACGAAACAATCTTTGATGTTATTGGAAAGCCGAGATTCTATTTAAAAAGAGATATACAGAGCGGAAGGGTTAAACCACCAAAAAACAAAAAATATAGGACTGGCTAAAAAATCCCACCCCATTAATCTATTATCCCTCCACCCAAGACTTGCTCACCTTTGTAAATCACCATTGATTGCCCAGGAGTTATTGCTCTTTGGGCTTTTTTAAACTCTATTTTTACTTGCCCAGGTCCGACCTGGGCAAGAAGTATTTTGGAAATTTGGGATGGGCAATGACGATATCTTATTTTCGTTGTTATGTCTTTGGCTTTAATTAAGCCACTTTTTATTTCTACTGGAAATTGATTATTTGTCCAAGTTATATTTTTAACCACTAATTGCTTTTTGTATAAACTTTTTTCTGGGCCTAAAATGATTGTATTTTCTTTTACTTTTATTTGAACAACATATAGAGGAAATTTGGAACCAGAAATTAAACCTTTTCTTTGTCCTATAGTATAAAAAGGCAAACCTTTATGTTCTCCTAAAATATTTCCTTTCAAATCTTTAATGTGTCCGTGCTTAAAACATGAAGAATTGTTTTCTAAAAATTTTCTGTAATCATTATCTGGGATAAAGCAAATTTCTCTTGATTCTTCTTGATTTTTAAAACATAAATTATTTTGAATAGCAATTTTTTCTACTTGTGTTTTGCTCATATTGCCTAAAGGAAAAATAGTTTTTTTTAATTGCTTTTGAGATAAACGATAAAGAAAATAAGATTGGTCTCTTTTTTTGTATTTTGCTTTTTTTAAAATTTGGAATTTCAGATTTAGAGTTTCCAGTCGCAAGCGTGCATAATGTCCTGTAGCCAAATAATTTGCGCCTAATTTTTGAGCTGCTTTTAATAAATAGCCAAACTTTATTCTCTGGTTGCACCAAACGCAAGGATTGGGTGTTCGCGCTTGGCAATATTCTTTAATAAAAGGATTGATAATTTCTTTCTGAAATTCCTTTTGTAAATCAATTATATAATGAGGAATTTTTAATCTATTACAAATAATTTTAGCTCTCTCTACTGCCTGCTTGTGAAAGGGACCCAAGGACATAGTAAGACCAAATACTTGATATTTTTTTTGTAATAAAAAAGCGGCTACTGATGAATCAATACCGCCAGACATAGCTACGGCTACATTATTTTTTCTCATAATTTTTGATAGCTGATTTGAGAGCCTGCTCAGCTAAAATTGTGCAATGATATTTGTGGACAGGCATTTCACCCAATATTTCTCTAATTTTTTTGTTGGAAATTTTCTTTGCTTCTGTTAATGATTTCCCTTTTACTAATTCAGTTAGAACAGAAGTAGAAGCAATGGCTACCGCACAACCATAGGTTTGAAATTTGATATCTTTGATGATATTATCTTTAACCTTAAGATAGATGTGCATAATATCTCCGCACATAGGATTGCCTATTTTTCCTATAGCATCTGGGTTTTTCATGGTGCCCATATTTCTTGGATGAAAAAAATGGTCCATTATTTTACTATTCTCTTTAAAACAACCTGGCATATATATTCATTTATTTAATAGCTGATATATTTCTTAAACGATTAACAGTTAAAATTAATCTTTTAATAGTATAATCTAAATCCTTCTTTTTTGTCCAGCGACCCAAAGAAAAACGCAAAGAAGAATGAGATATTTCTGGAGGAAGTTTCATGGCTGTTAAAACATGAGATGGCTCTAAAGTAGCTGAAGAGCAAGCTGAACCAGTAGAACAATAAATATCAAAATAATCTAAATCAACTAACATTGCTTCTCCTTCTACCCCCTCAATGCTAATATTGACGTTATTGGGCAATCTTTTTTGACGAGGTCCATTAAGATGAGATTTCTTAATCTTGCTTAAAATATTATCTATTAAATAATCTCTCATTTGAGTTAAACGTTCTGCTTCTTTATCCATCTCTTGATAAGCCAATTCTAAAGCTTTGGCAAAACCAATAATTCCCGGAATGTTTTCCGTAGAAGCTCTGCGCCCTTTCTCGTGCGCTCCTCCGTGGATTAAAGATTCAATTTTAATTCCATTTTTAACATATAACATTCCTGCTCCTTTGGGACCATATAATTTATGGGCTGAAGCTGAAAATAAATCAATTCCCAAGTCTTCAACATTAAGAGGAATGTGTCCTAAAGTTTGCACCGCATCTGTATGGAAATAAATTGGATAGGAATTATTATTCCTTTCTCTTTTTATTCTTTCTTTTTTGATAATTTGGCCAATTTCTTTTAACGGTTGAATTGCCCCCATTTCATTATTGGCGTGCATAATAGAAACCAAAGTTGTGCTTGGTTTAATGGATTTTTGTAATTCTATTGGATTGATAAGCCCTGATTTATCAACAGGCAAATAAATAACTTCTGCCCCTTGTTTCTCTAAAAAATGAGCTGTATTCAAAACGGCATGATGTTCTATAGAAGAAGTCATAATGTGTTGTCCGGGATAACCTAATCCATTAAAAACACCTTTAAGGGCTAAGTTATCTGCTTCGCTACCGCCAGAAGTGAAAATAATTTCTTCAGGATTAATTTTTATAAGCTGGGCAATTTTTTCTCGAGAATCATTAAGGGCTTTTTGAGCTAATTTCCCCGCAGTATGCAAACTAGAAGCATTGCCAAATATTTTGGAAAAATAAGGCTTCATTGCTTTTACAACTCTTTTGTCCACTGGTGTGGTGGCGCTATAATCAAGATATATTTTTTTCATATTATATAAATAGAATTAATTTATGAACTGGTAATACCCATATATTGGTATTACCAGTTTAAGTTATATAAAAATATTATCAAATGAGGTTCTCCACAATAAGTTTAATGTGTATCTTGGCTAATTATTTTATAAAAATTAAAATTATTCCCCCCAAAATAAGGATTACTCCAGTGATTTTAAACATTACCTTTAAATTTTCCCTTGTATATAGCTTACGATAAAATTTGAATGCACCTTTAGAAATATTTTTATTGTTAAAAAAGAATAACAATCCTAAACATATGAATATTATCGCTGGAATTATTTTTTCAGAATTCATATTTTTATTCTTTCTTTTTTCTTATCTCTTCTAGTTTAGAATATACTGCTTCTAATACTTTATCTAAGGACTCAGGTCCTTTTTCACTTGCCTTTGCGTAATCTTTCACTATTTCAGCTGCCATATAAAGACTATCTTTCCTATTTTCTTCTTCGATTGAAGAATGCCAAATTTCTCTTTTCATAATTAAAATACATTAATATTTATAAAATGATTAATTAAATTTTAATTTCTCACCAATTTTCCAAATATTCTTTTCTCTAAAAGCGGGAATTGTTTGTCGGCGCGCCGCATTTAATGTCGCTGTAACTGATTTTTTGTGTTGCTTGGCATAATTAGTTAAAGGAACAATTTTTTCTCCTTTTAAATAAGTAATTCTTTTGTGTAATGATTCTGCAAGAGCGAGAAAAATAATTTTTCCTAATGTTTTGGCATTTTTGTTTTCGCGATAATCCCTAAACGATTTATAGTATTCTTTTTTTTCTTTGTTACGAACGATAATCATTGGAAATCCAAAACGCATTAATTGATAATTTAATAATGCGCGGCCAATGCGACCATTGCCGTCGCAAAAAGGATGAATGTTCTCAAAATCAAGATGAAACTTGGCAATCTTGTCTATAAAATATTGCGTCAAATTATTTGAATATTCAAATAATAATTCTTTGGTCATGGCTTCTGCGTGTTCGGGAGCTGGAGCAACATGGCTCCCGACTCTGACATATTCACCTTTTTTTCTGAAACGACCAGCAATGTTGTCATCAATACCACCAATAAGCATTTGGTGAAGGAAAAGGATTATTTTTTCTGTAATTTCTGTGTTTTTTAAATTTTTCTTAATATAATCAATAACGCGAGCTAAATTTTTCGCTTCGAAAACTTCACGCAAAGAAACGTTGCGAGAGATTTCCATTTCCATAAGGATTTTTTCTGTTTCTTTGAGGGTAAGAGTAGAATTTTCAATAGCATTTGAATTATACACGCTCTCTGGTATTTCTGCTTCATCTATTATATTCAAAAGAGACTCTTTGCCTTTACGCAAAGAATTATATTCTTTTTGAAGGATTTCTATCTTTCTTTTATTTGGGTTGTTTGTGGTCATATATAATATTATATATCATTCACGTTTTTTTGTCAATAACCCGTGAATTATCCGTAAAAAAGACCAATATTCACGAATTTTAGTATTCTCTATTCAAATTTTTTAGATTTTTATTTTTAATCCAACTTCTTACGAGTCGGATCTGCAAGAAGGTTAGTCTTTTGTAATCAAGCTATCAGCAAAAACATTACACTGGTGGTCAATACTCTCCTTATTTGCGGCATCATCAACATATTTAACCCCATCGATTAACAAATAATTCAATAAATTAAATTCCTTAATTGTAAATACTCGCTTCAAATAATCTGCTGCATTACCCAAAGATTCTTCAGCTTCCTCTCCTTTTAATTGTCCTGTTAATATAAAAGCAATTTTTTACCTTTTAGCTCATTCTCTATGGGATTTAGTCTCACAATAAAATTAAGCAATTGAGGTGAAATCATATCATAATAAACGGGCGAAGCAACGATAATAATGTCCGCTTGTTTTAATTTATCGCAGGCCTCTCTCATGTCGTTTTTTGTCTTACAAGGAGCTTTTCCGCCCGAACAAACTAAACAACCATCACATAATTGAATATTTTTCTCTCTAATCAAAATTAAATCTGTTTTTGCTTCTTTTTCCTTAAATTTGCTCAAAATATTACGAAGCACAAATTCGCTATTTCCTTTTCTGGGGCTTCCACAAATACCAAGAATTTTCATATTTTTTATTTTTTAACTTTAAATATTTTTCCATGCCCTGGGATGATATAATCAGCTAATTCCAAAACTTTCTCTCTGCTTTTTTTTAATGCCTGGGCATCTTTTAAATAAGGGTCTTTATGTTCTAATAAGCTTAATTTATCAGTTTTTTGTTCTTCGTCATCTGTCCACCAAAATACATCGCCAGCTATCATTACTTTGCCCAAATCTTCTGTATCTACCAAAACAGAACAATGAAACTGGTCATGACCTGGTGTTTTGATAATTTGAATTTCAGTATTTGGAACTTTTCCCCCATGTTCACCTATGTTTCCGTCAAAAGAATAAATCTCATTGTTGTCTAAAATTTTAGCGTTTTCAAAAATACCAGCCAAAAGAGAATGGTCCAAGTGGGTGTGAGTTAAAATTACATAATCAATTTGATTTAGAGATAAATTTTCTTCGCTTAGAGCAGACACCAATAACTTTCTGTCCATTCCCGGGTCAACAATTATATTCAAATCAGCATCTTGGATTAATGTAGTAGTTGAAGAGGCAAACTCTTTTCCGTCAATTTCTTTTACATAACCTCTAATCAATATTTTTATTTTTGCCATAAAGCTTTATTAATTTTTTAATTAAATTTTATGTTTTTTGTTTTTGTCTATTTTTATTTCCGTTCAAGTTTAGCTTGGGTATTATGAATATATTTCTCTATTAAATTAACCTTTTCTTGATCTGATTTTTTCTTTTCCTGCTGACGATATTCATCCTGAACCATAAATTTATAGGCAGCAAGATAATTTTCAATAGAAAGTTCTTTAAATTTAATGTCATTAATACTATGCACTGTCAAACTATCTGGGTATAGATTGATTCGTCTGATTAAATCATTTTGTTCTAAAAAAGCAATCGTTCCTAAATCACGAATGAATTCATGCTTGTGTTCATTTCCTAATTTAAATCCTATTTTCTCCATCACACTTACTAGTTCGTTCCATTTTTCGTTAACAAATTCATTGGGAATTAATATATCAATATCCTCGCATTTACCACGCTCTCCTATTATTCTATAAAGCCCTAAAGACCCATAAACAATTGGAGTAATGTCTAAAAAATGATTTAAATTTTTGGCAATTTCTAAAAAAATTTCAAATTTTTTCTTATTTATCTTCATGTTCATAATTTCAAATTCTCTTTCAATTCAACTGCTCTATTGATAATACAATCACCAATTTTTCCCCAATCAAAATATTTTTTGTAATCTAGGGGGTCTATAAGCTTAATCTCTGTAACAGAACCATCTGGGTCTGAAAAAAAAGGTCCAATTGGCTTAACAATACAGCATGAACGTAATTGATATAACATTTCTGCGCCATTTGAGCTTATGACTTCTTGATAACCAATTGGCACAGCTTTTAAAACTTCCATGTTTGACTCTTCTGAAACCTCCCTAACTAAAGTTTGTTTTAATGTTTCACCCGGCTCAACTGTTCCTCCGATTAAACTCCATGTCTGTTTTTTCCCATTAAACCCTATAACTAATTTATTGTTATAAAAGCAAACGCCGTAGATTTGCCGACATTTTTCTTTCGGCAAATCAGAGAAAGAATCTGTGTTGGTATATCTCAATTCATAGGTTTTGCCACCCCAAACTATTTTCGAACAAATCATCATAAATTATTTAAATCAAATTTTATATTTTTATTTTTAATCTAACTTCCTCGCAGGTCGGACCTAGACTAGTGGGCAATTCTTCTTTCTAAAAATTTTATATAATATTCTTTTGGCTTTGAATATTCTTCTTTTAATTTAAAAAATTCGGCATCTGTTTCTGATACTCTCTTTAAATTTTTGTCACTCAAGAATAATGGGTCTACGACTCGAGATTTACATAAAGCATGCAAATCATAATCTTTCTGCGCGGAAGATATAAATTTAAATCTATTATTAGCTTTATCAATTAATAGCATTAATTCATTGCTTTTGTTTGGCACAGATTTTATTTTGTCCCAAACTTTATCATCTGTGGTGAACAAATCACTCTTGCTGATTATTTTTGCCTTGAGTGCATATTTCACTAAATCACTTGTAGTCTTAAACATTACCGCCGATTCTATGCCAGACCAAAAATTATTATTTATATCCAAAAATAAATAAGCATATTTCTTGGCCAATTTTTCTTTTTTAAAAACCCAGAAATCATTAATGATTGTAAGGTCATCTATAAATTTTTGAACTTCTTCTCTGTTAATCTTGTCGATTAATTTTGGTTCTCTTAAAAAATAATCTATTCTGTCTGCGCATAGATCTGGCAATTCTCTTTCTTGCAATGGAAATTTTGAATCATCCAAAATGTCTTTATAGTCAATGTCATATTTTTTTAGAATTCCAGGGATTTCTGATCCTTCAATAAACTGTTTAAAACAATTGTCTTGGAAATTTTGTTTTTCTCCAGAACCATCACTATAAATATAATCTGCCACATGAGAAAAAACAGTATGAGAAACATCGTGAAGTAACCCGAAGATTTGTTCCAATAATGGGGCTTTAAATTTTTTAAGCAAAATAAAAACTCCAAGCGAATGTTCAAATCTACTAAAAGCAATTCCTGGAAAATATGGCTCAATATGGCCGTGTTGTTCTACGCCCTTCATTCTCTGCATACACGGAGACTCAATTAAAGCTAAAATAACCGGTTCGTTTATTTCAACTGTACCATAAATTCTATCTTGATAGTTCATATAATATCATAATTTTATGTTCAACCAAATTTTATATTTTTATTTTTAATCTTCTAAAAAAATTTTAAGCATTTCTTCTAATTCCTCTGATTGTAAATCTTTGAAAACATCCTTTTCAAAAATCTGACTTTTTTCATACAACTCGTCAAAATTTTCTCTGGGTTGAAGATGAATATGTAAATGATTTATCTTGAGATTATCCTGTTTCTGAAAGGGCCTATAATGCTGCCTTATATCACACCCGGGGGCAATTCTGCTTAAAATCTTTTCCTGAAATTCTACAATCATTTCAAACAATTCTTTCCTTTCCTTTTCGTCTAGGTCAGAAATCTTTTCAACATGTCTTTTGGGGACAACCAAAAGATGTCCTGGCATTAAACGAGGATTACTAAAAATAACTCTGGTAAAATTTCCATCTTTTAAAATCCGAGTTTTTTCTAAATTGATGTTACAAAAAGGACATTCCATAATTTTATTATTCATACTTCATCGCAGGTCGGACCTGTTAGGAAGTTAAATCTTGTGGTGGAAATAAATCTTGTATTTTATGCAGATTTCTTGTTAAGCAAACCAATTATGATCATTACTAATCCTCCAGCTACCCAAATAGCTAATTCAATTCCTGAATGAAGAAATATTCCGACAAAAAGCCAGATAATTCCAATACCTATGTGAATTTGATAAGGAAATTTATTTTTCATAATTAAAATACATTAATGTTTATAAAATAGGATTTAATTTCAAGGTTCTGCGAACATAGTGAGCAGGTTCTTATAATTTTTTAAATTAAATTACAAATTAAACCTTAAATTCTTATTTTTAATCAATGCCTTGACTTTGTTTCCTCTAAGATAATCTTGTCTCTAAAACACCCCCTTTCTTTAGCCTTTTTCTTTCGAGTTTGTTCAAGTTTGTTTTTGTCAATTTTGTATAAATCGCATAACGCATAAATCACTTCAAGAATATCAGCTAGTTCCTCTATATTTGAATCTTCAAAAAATTCGTTAATCTCTTCCTGAAGTTTTCTTTTCAATTTTTTTTGATATTCATCGTCTGAGGCGATATGAGTAATTAAAGATGAACCACTATCTTTAATAATCTGAGGAATTCTGTCTCTAACTAATTTATCGTATTTCATAATAATTGAATTATGTTAAATATTCAAACTAAACTTTAAATTTTTATTTTTATTCAACTTCCTCGCAGGTCGGACCTGTTAGGAAGTTAAATCTTGTGGATCTGAGTCAGGAAGATTTGATTTTACAATAATAGACTTTGCCTGAATCTCCTTTATTTTCATTTTTCTGTATTCCCCATAAACTTAAAGCGTGGAATTTCTTTCCCGTCTTTATTAACATTTTCAAGGAACATTTTTTTTGGTCTTACCCACATAGTATTTGCATGTTTTCCTTTTACAGAATCAGGGTGAATATATACTACCATCTCTTCCATTGTTTCACTATGCAATGCAATCCCAATTACTTCAACAATCATTCCTTTAAAATGTTCATATTTTCCTAGTTTTATATCCATATATTATATTTAATCAAATTTTAAAATTTTTATTTTTGGTTAATTTTTGCTCAGTCATGTTGGCTTGGCGAAATCAACACATAATCTAACACTTCGCGCAAACCTCTCATCATATTATCCATATTGTAAATATCTTTATATGAAGCCCATTTAAAATCTATGGCTTCTTCTTGGCGGAGTTTGGGTTTAAATATATCGAAAACAAATACTTTATAAACATAACACTCTGCTAGCATATTATTATGCTGAGCATCGCATTTACCGATATATTTAAAATCTTTCTTGGGAACCCTAACATTAACCTCTTCCATAACCTCTCTCTGAACTGCGCAGAGAGGTTTTTCATTTTTTTCGATTTTACCACCGGCAAGACCCCATTTATTGCCTTGATAAACCAGAGGATTTCGTTTAAGTATTAAAACCCTCTCGTCCGGTGTTTCAAAAAAACATAAGGCAATTTTAACCAAAGGTAAATTATTCATATTCAAATTTAATTATTATTTTTGGTTAAACTCAAAATTCCAAAAATTTAGGCTTCCTTTTGCGGGAATTGGTTTTATTCTTTTAACATCTTTTAACACAAAACCATAATTACCCCAAATTTCATCAGCTAAATGAAGGCTTTCGTCCTTTTGGTGTTCTTCGGAGCTTTCATATTTTTTGACATCCACTAAATTAGCCTTTCCGACTATACAACCGCAAGGTAAATCTTTAAAACCAAATTTTTCCATTGATTTCTGGTCAGGTACTTTGGAAGCATGAATCAAAAATTCTCCCCGAAAGTGGGTGTTCCACCTCCTTAAATCTATCTTTTTTCTGCCTTGGAGAATTAATTCCGCAAAGGGTTGTTTGAGGGATAATGCTTTCATGGGTTAATTATAGCAAAATTTTCGCAATAAAAAAACTCCTTGTTGGGGAGTTTTAATTTTGGGTTTTATTTTTAATCAATTTTTTGGCTTAAAATAGAGGATACAAAATATGGTGACTGTCCACCCTTTTGAAAACAAAAATTAACTTGTATGGTTGAGTCCTGAAAGTTTTTTAAACTCCTTATCTTTTTCAACTACGTCTGGACTAACTTCTAATGCCATTTGGTTTATGCCAATGAGTTTAATGTTGTCTAATTTTCTTACTCTTGATAATGCAACATAACCCATGCCACGTTCAAAAGATTTTGACAAATCAATTTCAGCTGCATCTAGACTCATCCCCTGACTTTTATGGATTGTAATCGCCCATGCTAAACGTAAAGGAATTTGTCTAATGCTAGCAACAACTTTATCATATTCTTCCATATTCCAAATTGCTGGCAAAACTGTAATTTCACGATTTGACGTTGTTCTAATAATTGGATATTTATCCTCATTATAACCAATGACTATGCCAAGTGTGCCATTAACATAACCTGCCTCAAAATTATTTTTAACAAACATTACAATCGCCCCAATTTTTAATTTTAATTTATCAGGAGATAAACAATTTTTTCTCAATAAATCAACTAAATTTTTGGGACCATGACTAATCATGCAATGAATGATTTCTTTTTGCAAAATTTTTGACAATTCATAATTATTAATTCTGTCAACACTAAAATTATGCGTATATAATTGAGTAGGCTTAATTGAAAGTTGTATTGGTCTATGTAATCGCGTTTTTAATAAGTCCAATTCTCTTGCGCCTGCTTTATTTTCTCTAATTTTATTTAAAATATTAATAAATTCAGAATCATTTTGTCGAAATTGTTTAGCTAAATAACAAATTTTAATGTCAGTATTTTTCCATATAGACGAGTTATAAGCAAAGTGAGGTTTATTATCTTGACTTACTGGCGGAAGCTGAAAAAAATCACCACACATTATTACTTGTATCCCGCCAAAAGGCAAAAATGGGTTCTTAACTTTTTTACAAATTCTGTCAACAAGGTCAAGTCTATCTGCGTCTAACATCGATATTTCGTCAATAATTAAAATTTCTGTTTCTTTAATTCTTTTGTTTAACCTTTTATTCCTAACGAGCTTTTTCATTAATTTCTCGTTTATTTCTTTTTTAATACCAATGCCAGACCAGGAATGAATCGTTCTACCATTAAGATGGGTGGATGCAATTCCGGTAGAAGCCGTCACAGCAACTTTAATCTTAAGCTTTTTCAGATACGAAATAAATTTATTTAATAAAAAAGTTTTACCGGTTCCAGCAGAACCGGTTAAAAAAATATTTTTTCCTGACTTTAAAATTTTAAGCGCTTGTTGTTGGGTCATTTATTTTTATTCTTTTACCAAGATACTTCTTCAATTTTTAAATCTTTCTCTTTAATTTTATCTTTCTCTGGACATATATTCTTATACTCGCACCATGGGCACAGGGTATTAATTTGAGGCAAAAAATCAGTATTATTCTTGGCTTCCCTTATAACCTTAATAATTTCATTTTCTACTTCTTTTAGTTCGTCCTTAGTCCATATTATGTCATAAACCTTTGAATATTTGATATAAATTAGCCCCACTCTAATCTTTTCGGCAAAAGGATTAAGTTTTGAGGCAATAATAGCATAAATAGGAATCTGAAGATCTTCTTTTATTATCTCTCCAATAGTATCATGAAAAGGCAATTTTCCTGTCTTATAATCCCATACTGAAATTGATGAGTCCGAACTCTGATCAATTCTATCTATTCGTCCAGCTATCATAAATTCGCCTATACTGCATTGCATCCAGTCCTCTAAAGATAACGGAACTATTGATAAATCAGCTTTTGAAATATAGTTTTTAAGCATGGCAATTGACTTTAACCCAAATGCCTTTTCTTGCTCTGTTGATCCAAATAACTTCTTTCTTCCTTTAGCATTCCAGCAAGCGCTACTCCAACTACTCTTGCATACTCTGGCCCATAGATGTCTTATCATCTGTCCAATATCTTGACTTTTTCTTTCATTAATTGGAATTTTTTTAATATCAAAAAAATTTTCAAGAGCCAAATGAATTACTTTGCCAACAAAACTTTCAGGATTTTCAATAAATTCTGCTTTTACGTCCCTGTCGTTATGACATTTAAATCTAAAAGGACATTGAATGTATTTATTCAACGCGCTTGGAAATATTTTTTCTGGGAATACATATGCCATAATCCTATATATTAAATTTTACTTAATTTTTGCCAAAATCGTGCCATTTTTGAAAAATCGGCTTAAAACTAACAACTGATGCGGGTTTCAGAAGGTCAATTTAGGGGGCCAGACCCCATTTTTTAAATTAATAACAATTTTCTAGATTTACTTTTATTTTTTCCATATTATTTCGGCTCATCTTTTATCTTTTTCTCAACCATTTTTTGCACATCTTTGATAGCATCCAAATATGCTTCTTCTACTGGCGAGAACGTCTTGGCTTGATACTTTATGTATTCAGTGTGCGCTTTCTCAACGGCTTTTCCGTGGCTCATTTTTCCTGCATCTTTCAGCACTCCCTTGCCGTACATTCCGGCAAATTTATCTAACTCTAAAATCCAATCTTTCATGTGCATCGGTGTACGGCCTTGTGCTTTGATTTCTGCTAGATCAAAAAAGGCAGAGACAAGACGGTTGAGGCGAAAGAGTTCGTCTTCATTTAAATAGTTTTTGGCTGTGGAAACTTCTGATCGTACAGGCAAAGCTCCTGCAAAGGTCGTGAGTCCCATGAAATCTTTTCCAGAATCAGCTCGGTTATGAATCAGCTCAGCTGCAGTCTGCTCATTGGTGGCGTAGTGAAGTTTATTTTGCACAGTTTTGAAGAATGTGACTGTTTCTGTACTCTTCGGATCATAATCAATACTCGTCGCATATAGATCTAACACCTGACGATAGAGAGCTTTTTCGCTACTACGGATATCACGGATGCGTTCCAAAAGTTCTTTCCAATAGGTGCCACCGCCTGAACCCTTGAGACGATCATCATCCATAGTAAACCCTTTGACGATATACTCGCGCAGTCGTGCTGTTGCCCACCTGCGAAATTGGGTACCTTGCTGAGATTTTACTCTATATCCGACGGAAATGATCACATCGAGATTATAGTAATTGGTAGGTTTGGTAGAAAAATCGGTATTTCCGATTTTTCTAATAGAATCAACCTCTGCCAGTTCATTTTCACTATAAATATTCAGGATGTGCTCATTTATGGTTGAGCGACTTTTGTCAAACAATTCTGCCATCTGGTCAATAGTGAGCCAGACGGTTTCATTTTTGATACGCACCTCAATCCTCGGCTGACCAGAGGCGCCTTCGTAGATAATAATGGATTTTTTTGGTTCTTCTTTTTTAATACTCTCAAAATTCTTATTAGGAGAAGATGGTGTTATTTTATTAGTCATAAATTTATTTAAAAATAAATTATATTTAAATGCTATCAAAATCGTGCCATTTCTGAAAAAGCAGCTTAAAACTCACAACTGATGCGAGTTTCAGAGGGTCAATTTGTGGGGACAGTCCCCATTTTTTTATTTATAATTAGTTCTCTCTAGTTGTTCTGTTTTTTATATTAATTATTATATCAAATTAAAACCAAATAGACTATTTCGTATTTAGGCACTTAAGATATCTATTACCTTGCCGTTGATAATAAAATCATCGGATGGGGTTAGATAAATTGGCTGATGTCTTTTGTTTGTTGATTCTGGAAACAAACCAATCATTTTTTGGCTTATCTTTTTGAATAACTTTACTGTAGCTAGGCCGTCAATGACAGTTAAAACTCTATCGCCATTCTTAAAATCTTTGACTTTATGGTCAACAAGTATTAAATCATCTTCTTTAATCTTCTTTCCATTTATCTTAGATAGATTCATAGAATCACCAAAAACCCTCACAGCAAATACTTCTTTATTTCTTAACAATGCTTTAGAAACTTTTAAATATCCTTCTATATTTTGTTCGGCAAAAAAAGTTGGGCTACCAGCATTGGCCATACCCAAAACAGGAACATCAATAAAGCTCTTCTTGGCATAATTCTTTAACTCAATTCCTTTGCTCTTAGAAGATCTTTTAATAAATCCTTTTTCTTCTAAAGCATTGAGGTATAGAAATACACTTCTTAAACTCTTGAATTTTAATCCTAATTTAGCATTCTCGTCTTTTAGTTCTCTTATTGTTGGCATTTTCCCATTTTCAGAGAAAAACTTTTTGATAGCCTGTAATACTATTTTTTGCTTTGGAGTTAATGTTTTCATATAATTTTATTGTTTACTTAACTTTCATATTATACTGCAACGATATATGATGGCAAGTGGAAAACTGTGGATAAATAAAAATGCCCTTAGGTTATAAGGACATTTTTGTTTATTTTTTGAAATTTTTCTTTCGTTTAATTCTTTGGCTTAAAATAGAGAATATAAAATATGGTGACTATTCCTATTTTGTCCGTGGGGTCGCTTAGTGCAGGATGTTGGAACTTTGTTAAGTAGTTAGGTAGTGTTATTGACAATCTTCTCGACAATTACATTTATCTTCGTAATCTTGATTACATATGCCATCACCACAAATGGTTGGCTGACAGATGCCTGGAACTCCAGAAACCCCCATGCAAACTCCTTGACTCAATGTATCTTCAGGTGTTTTTGGACCAATTGCACTTAAACCCGAACAGCAAGGTTTTCCATCTGGTACTGATTTACCCGTTGTAAAGTCAAAAATACTTGGCCTTTCACCCTGTTTTGCGCAATTCTCTGTGTTTGGCTGGTCAAAATTCTGGTTAGTCATCGGATTTTGAAGCAAACAACCGGTTAAAGCTAAAGAGAATAATACTATAAAAATTAAGAATATTTTCATAATAGAATAACTAATTAATTTTTAAATTTTTTCAAATTTTGCTTGATCAATTTTTTGCGAAAAATGCGGGTTTCAGAGATCTTCTCCTCCGGTGGACCCGAGGGGTCCACCATCTGCATTTCTCTAAAGAATTGGTTTATGAATATCAATTTTCTAAAAAAATTTTAAACATTTTTTCTAACTCCTCTGATTGTAAATCTTTAAAAATATCCTTTTCAAAAATCTGACTTTTTTCATATAATTCGTCGAAAATTTCTCTGGGTTGAAGATGAATATGTAAATGATTTATCTTGAGATTATCCTGTTTCTGAAAGGGCCTATAATTCTGCCTTATATCACATCCAGAGGCAATTTTGCTTAAAATTTTTTCCTGAAATTCTACAATCATTTCAAACAATTCTTTCCTTTCCTTTTCGTCCAGATCAGAAATCTTTTCAACATGTCTTTTGGGAACAACCAAAAGATGCCCTGGCATTAAACGAGGATTACTAAAAATAACTCTGGTAAAATTTCCATCTTTTAAAATCCGAGTTTTTTCTAGATTAATATTACAAAAAGGACATTCCATGATTTTAAATTAAACTTTAGATTTTATTAAAATTCATACTCCCAGTACGGTTGCCATTTAAACGGGATGCTTAATAAATCTTCAAGGGTTTTATTGTCAATAAGCGTATCTAACCCATATTGAGTAGCACGATGACCAACGACAAGAACAGTTTTATTTGGATATTTTTCTTTTAATTCCCTATAAAATTCATGGATTCTTATCATTGCTTCTTCATAGCTTTCACCACCAGGAAAAGATTCTTTTATTCTTTCTTTTTTCATCTTTCCTACTATCTCTGATGGCTCACCATTAAAATCTCCATAATTTAATTCTCTTAATCTTTTATCAATAATAACGGGAATAGTATCATCAAAGGCAATTTTAACTGAATTAATTGCTCTTTTCAAATCAGAACAGCAAATCACATCAATCTTTATGTCTTTAAAGGGCTCTTTCATTTCTTTGGCCTGTTTTATTCCAAACTCAGATAATTCAACATCTTTCCAGCCAGACGCTATCTTATTTTCGTTGTCAATTGTAGTGGCATGCGCCGCGAAATAAATTTTCATTTTATACAGATTTCCTGTTAATTATTACCTGTGATACTTCTAGTTTCTTGGGTAATTCCAATATTTGAATCATAAATTTCGCTAAATCTTTTGGCTCCATATAAGGCTCAAGGTTAGCTTTAGTTCCTGTGTGTTTTTCAACAAACCTCGACTTGAATCCACCAGGCATAAAGCCGATTACTCTTACTTGCGAATTCTTTAGCTCAAGGCGTAAATTTTCATTAAACCCCCTCACTGCCCATTTTGAATTTCCATAAGCACATTGATTTTCATAGGCCTTAAAGCCTACAGTAGAACCAACATTTACAATGTCTGCTTTATTATCTTTAATTAAATCAACGAGACGGGAGGTGAGAATCATGGGAGCTATAATATTAACTTTAAATAATTCCTCTGTCTGTTTATAGTCAAGAGAATTAATCGGCTTTATATTTATCACTCCAGCGCAGTTTATAAGATGGGCAAAGAGATTAAAATCTTTCTTGATTACCTCTGCCGTTTTGTTAATGTCATCTTCGTTTGTTAAGTCTGTTTTAAGATGTATAACGCCTTTTAAATTAGGGTTTCTCCTTGAAATAGATAAAACTTCATAGTCCTTTTCTAAAAAAAGTTTAGCAAGCTCTAAGCCCAGGCCATCGCTTGCTCCTGTAATGATTACTCTTTTCATAATTTTATATTTAATCGAATTTTAAATTTTTGTTTTTAATCAATCTTTTTTATGGCATTATTCCTACTGTATTTTACATACATGGATGTAAATAATCCTTCAATTCTATCACGTCTTTATCAGATAAAGGGATTTTCCAAAGCTCATTTACCAACCAAAGCCCACTTTTCTGTATTTTCTCTTTTGGAGAAAAATTACCTAGCCAATTTTCAGAAGGTTTACATTCTTTGCAAAGAGAAACAGTAGAGATAATTTTTGATTCAAATTCAAATCTTTTTTCTTTTTCAGTAATCTGAAAAACTATGAAAGAAAAATTGTTTTGAATATATTTTGTAACTCTTTTTTCAACTTCTTTTTGCTTTTTAAAATCAATTGAATCGGAATATAGTTTTTTGGTTTTTTTTGTCGTTAAATCTATCTCCCATTTTTTAAGAAAAGGATCTTTATCCTTGTTTAACAAAGCTCTGCCAATATTTTTTCTAAAAATACTTCTATCTTTGTTCTCTTGTAAAAAATGTTGAAATAAACGAGAACAAAGCTGATTTTCGCCAGTATGCGTCCCAATTCTTACTATTCTATCAACAGAATGAGCAAATTCTCCTTTCTCAAATAATATATAGATTCCATTTTTAGGGATATCTTGTTTAGTAAAAGGAAAAGAAAATCTTTTCATTTCATTAAACAATTGATGAATTCTATTGCAATTTTTATTTGTTTCATTCCTCTTTGTTAACCATTGGAGTTGTCTCCCAATGCTTAGGACCTGCATTGGAATATTGTAATGTTTAATATGTGGAAGTAAAAATTTTCTGTAATTATTTCCTGCTAAAAAAATAAATTCATCATTATTTAAATCTGTTGCTTTCTTTAACTGGTTTAATATAGAATTTGCCCACTCTTTTATTCCATTAGAACGCATCTTATTGAGAGTTTTATCGTAAGGTTCCACCATTTTATCTAATTTTAATAAACCATATTTGGCAGAAAGAATAAAAATATTATCAGGATCCAGAGATTTAGCATATTGTAGTGCTTTTCTGAAAAGTGAACTTATATATAAATCTTGGGCCTTGGCTTTATAAGGAAGTTTTTTGCCAACACATGATATTAGAACAATTCTTGCCATAAATCATTACTAATTAAATTTTTTATTTTTATTTTATTCAACTTCCTCGCAGGTCGGACCTGTTAGGAAGTTACTTATTTTGTTCAACTCTAATATGTATTTTCTTTCAAATTGACGGAAAATCAATATCTAAATATTTTTTATGATCATCACTGTTTAATGTCCTTATCTGAAATCCTCTCTTTTGGTGATCCTTTAAAAAACCAATTTGTTTTTTAATCCAATTCCTGCATGTATCTGTTGTCATTGATTCGTTCCACCATTTTTTACCCTTATATCGATTATATAAAACATTAAAATTTGTGTATAAAAATATTATTTCATGTTTATCGTTTGGCAAAGATTCTCTGACATTATTTAAATGATTGTTGTCAAAATCTAGGTCTTGCCCTTTTATTAATATTGCTGAGTTTGAATTATTTTTAGAATATTTTTGGATAATTTTGTTCAGATTTTCGCGAAGTTCTCTGTTGTCATCATTTTCATCTTGAACCACCCAATCTATACTCTCCTTACAGGTAATTATATCTCTTTTTTGCCATCCCAATCTATTTAATATTTCTATGGGCCTATTATTATAAACATATTTGATAAATGTCTCCTTGCCAACGGCGCTAGGACCGAACACCCAAATAATTTTATTATTCATACTGAAAAAGTTTAATTAAACTTTAGATTTTTATTTTTAATCCAGTTCTGCCTAGGTCGGACCTGGGCAAACTGAGCTAAAATTTTTAGTTATTTTTTCGGCAAAATCGTGCCATTTTTGAAAAATCGGCTTAAAACTCACGATTGATGAGGGTTCTGTAAGGTCATTTTATGGGGTCAGACCCCATTTTTTATTTAATATCGAGGCATAGCCTTCTTTACCAAACATAATTATCCTTAAACAAAGCAACCTCTTCTTTGTCGATACTTATTTCTTTTTCCCCTAGTTTTTTAAAATCAACCACTGATGTCGAAAAAACAATTTTCTTCAAATCCTCTTTAAGCCAATCGCAACACCATATTATAGCGTTAGAGCAAGATGAATCGTCAAGTAATTTGGTAACTGGCTCTGCGTATTTCATTGATTTGTCAACCTTGTAAGAAATGCGTTGTAACCAAATATCAAGCAACCCTGTGTTTGGGATGGCATTAAATTTTTTAATTATTTCTAACAATTCTAATACATGACTTTGCTTTATTAGGCAATAAAAGTGATCTCTAGGATATCCAATTTTCAAACTTTTATGAGCCGAGGCGTTATGACGAATATTAAGAAAATCTTTTTCTTTAAATTCCTTTGCAAACATCTTTAAATCACTTGTGTGATCATTTTTGGATATTATTCTTTTATTCCAATTCAAAAAACCTATTTCACTCTTATTGGGATATAATAAATTATAAACTATATTCGTCGCTTCAAAAAAAGCATTATTGTTAATTAAAATAAAAAAAAGTGTAGTAGGTTTATTCTTGTAAGATAACTCCTCTCACATATTGTTAGCTGTCTGTACTTTATTTTCTAAGAAACCAATTATTTCTTTACAAATATTCAAATTCACCTCAGCAACATTTAATGAATCTACTATTTTGATTTCTATTTCGTTGATCCTGTAACCTTTTGTCATTATTTCTGCTTGATTTTATATTTAAATTAAATTTATTTATTCCTTCCTGTAGCTTTCCATTCTGAATTTAATGATGTTGTATTTTTCCCTTTATCTATCATTCCAGCATCAGGACCAAAGCCTTTGCAGTTTACAAAAGTTGCGTTTGTTCCCTCAGCAAAAACACCAGCTCTCCGTTTATCATTATTTTTTCTACTGATATTGAATTTCAATTTTAGTTTTTCTATAAAATTAAACCTAAACATACATTTAAATTTTAAATTTTTATTTTTAGTTATTTTTTTGGCTTAGGTAATCTTCCAACCATACACTTCCATAATCTTTATTTTATCACTATTAAATCTTGGAAGTTTTTTTGGTAACTGTCCAATAGAAACAAAAAAACCAAATTCATATAAATATGGTTTCCTAAAAAATGTTTCTTCTATTTCTTCGATGTCCCCTATGATATCTTGAGTCGTTGGGCATTTCTTAACTTGAAAAACAACGAGATTCTTTTTATTATTGCCTCGCTTATGAATTACAATATCTGGACGTCGACGATCAATCTTCTCGAGTTCGACGTCTACATCAAAATTCTCAAATAATTTTTTCAATCCACAAGCAAGGTGATGACATATATTCCATTCAGTCGTGCCCCAAATTGAACTATTCGTGTCAGAAATTTTTTGGATGGCTTCTTGCGTTTTATTTATAATCTCATCAATTGTCATAATTCTTCATATCAAATTTTAAAATTTTATTTACTTCTTAATTTTTTCATCTGTTATGACTATGTTCTTTTTATCGGGATAATTTTTTAAAAAAATAGGATCAATTACTGGCATATTGTCAGCCATTATAACCTCTGTGTCATCTCCATGTTTTTTTGCTATTTTTTCTAATTTTTGAATAAACTCCTTCAATTTCATTTATCTTAATTAAACAATTCAATAAATCCTTTTGTGTTAACCCAAAAATTATTTTTATTCCTTTTCAAAAATTTATTTATCTCTTTTCTTTGTTTTTTAACCTTATCTCCTGTCATGCCCTTTCCCAACAAAACATTTGAATAATTACCGTCCAGAAAAGAAATATAAAAAATATTTTCCCTTTTTTCTTTGAGTGATAAAATCTCAATTAATTCTGAAATCTGTTTATCTTGTCCGCCACCAGCAGTATTTAAATGTTTCGCTTCCAATAAATATATTCTCTTTCCGTCTTTAATTATCAAATCTAATATTTTGTTTTGTTTGGTGGTGTTAATTTTTATTTTCAATTTTTTCCTCACAATCTTGAGGTTAAACTTTTTGGAAAATTTAGTTACACACTTATTACTCTTCTCAAAATCATCCCATGATTCAATCTTTTTAAATCCTTTTTTCTTCAATATGTCTAATAATTTATTTTCTCCGCAACTACCCTTTTTTCTTCCTGAATTCGAATCCAAAATAGCCTGAATCCATTCTTCTGGAACATTCTCATTTAAGGTTCTGTTTTTGAAATATCTCTTGGTTATTTTCTTTAATAAATTTAAATCATTTTTCGCGCCGTCCAAAACGTTATCACAAGCGTTTATAAAACAAGAAAATTCTGAACAATTTGAAAAATTACTTAAACTTTCTCTCAATAACTCAAAGTATTTATTAATAATTACATTATTCTCTTTTTTGTCTAAAAGAATTTTGATGGTTATTAAATAATTTTTAATCTCTTTTGTCTTTTTCACATATTCAGCTATCTCGGGATGTTTTTTGTCAAAAATATAAAAATTATCTAGTGGTGGTTCTAGATTGTTCTGTGATATTTTAAAATAATGTTGGTTGTTTTTCATATTTTTCAAGATAAAGATAATTTAAAAGCTTATAAGCAAAATCAAAAGAGATCCTTTTTCGATTGTTGTCGCGAAAGTTTGTTAGGAAAAAGGAAGAATATTTTTGTCTATTTCTGTTCAACTCTTTGTTAAACCTTTTCATTAAACATTCTTGTTCGTCAATGGGAATTTCTTTTTTGAACATTAGATGAGCCAAATTTCTTGATGTATTCTTGCCAACCAATCCTTTTATATTATACTTCCTTATATCTTCTAATTGAATCTTTTTGCCATTTTTGCTATCTATTGCCCTTAAAAATAAAATATTATTTTCCAAAGAATGTTTAAAATTCTTAGAAATTTTAAATAATCTTTTGTCTTTTATATTTTGTAAAGCAAGCTCTATTTTATATTCTCCAGATTTCAAATAATCCTCTGTTAATCTAAAAATTCCTAAATTATTTTTTGTTGCTTTAATCCTATTTATAAAATCTCCGCCAAATTGCCAATTATATTGTCTTTCAATAATGAATGATATCTTTTTATTTTCTGGAAAAATAATCGCATTAATTTCGTTTTTATCCTGAAAATTTTCTTTTTTCTTAAAATAAAAAGATACTACATTATATGTAGTGTCAGCAAATACTTGTTCTGAAAAAATATTTAATTTAATGATTTCAAATTTTTCAAAAAATATATCTCTTATTTTTCTAGAATTTTCCGCACACAAAAAATTAAGTGGTACGACAATAATACCTTCATCGCAATTTAAAAGTGAATATATTGAAACTTGATATAAATCTTCAAAAAAAGAATATTTCCCAGAAAAAAACTTCCGTTTCGTTTTCATGTCCGCCTTGTTCTTGTGTAAATACGGGGGATTAGTGCATATGAACTTATAATCTTTAGGATTATTTATAGAATCATTTTTGAAAATTTTCTTATTATCTACATAATTTTCATCACAATCAAACCCAATAACATTCTTACATTTATTGCTCTCGGACCACCTTATTAGATCCCCGTTTCCCGCAAATGGATCGACAACCGTCTTGCCTCTAATAAAACCTTCAAATCCTTGTAAAATATAATCAGAATTAACGGTAAAAAATTGTCCTTTTAATTTTTTTTCAGTCATATACTATAATTAACCATATCTAATTACATTAATTATTATATCAAATTATACCCAAATAGACTATTTCATATTTAAGCGGTTAAGACATCTATAACTTTGCCGTTGATGATAAAATCATCGGATGGGGTTAGATAAATTGGCTGATGTCTTTTGTTTGTTGATTCTGGAAACAAACCAATCATTTTTTGGCTTATCTTTTTGAATAACTTTACTGTAGCTAGGCCGTCAATGACAGTTAAAACTCTATCGCCATTCTTAAAATCTTTGACTTTATGGTCAACAAGTATTAAATCATCTTCTTTAATCTTCTTTCCATTTATCTTAGATAGATTCATAGAATCACCAAAAACCCTCACAGCAAATACTTCTTTATTTCTTAACAATGCTTTAGAAACTTTTAAATATCCTTCTATATTTTGTTCGGCAAAAAAAGTTGGGCTACCAGCATTGGCCATACCCAAAACAGGAACATCAATGAAGCTCTTCTTGGCATAATTCTTTAATTCAATACCTTTGCTTTTAGAAGATCTCTTGATAAATCCTTTTTCTTCTAAAGCATTGAGGTATAGAAATACACTTCTTAAACTCTTGAATTTTAATCCTAATTTAGTATTCTCGTCTTTTAGTTCTCTTATTGTTGGCATTTTCCCATTTTCAGAGAAAAACTTTTTAATAGCTTGTAATACTATTTTTTGCTTTGGAGTTAATGTTTTCATATAATTTTATTGTTTACTTAACTTTCATATTATACTGCAACGATATATGATGGCAAGTGGAAAACTGTGGATAAAAAAATGCCCTTAGGTTATAAGGTCATTTTCTTTGTTTCTAAATATTCTTTTTATTTACAACCCTCAGCTTTTTTGAAGCCGTGTGAGAGGGCTTCGGCTTCATCGCAGAAATACATATCGCCTTTTGCGAAGTCAATTTTTACTCTTTGATAATCAGCGCAACCCGGGAGGAAATATACTTTCCCGTACCCGCTCTTAGAAATATTTCCTTTTATAACGCAAGTAGGGTCTGGAGGAAAATTATTTGTCTCAAATCTCTCCATTTCTAATTCTAATTCTTCTTCACAATCAGACCACATTCCCTTCCTCATGGTTACGGCTTCATTCCTTCCATGCATTAAAATATCCCTGTATCTTTTATTTTGAGACACTTCATATATATCAGCAAATCCTTGTTCTAACATATAGTCATTAACAAAAGTATCGTCCATTGTGTCTTCTTGTGGTAAAAATACATAACGGAGCAATCTGCCAAAATTATCTGCGCCAGAGATATCCTTTTCTAAACGCACATATTCTCCTTCTATTAAATTACTTAAAGCTTCTTTTGATTCCGTAAAGTAGCATTCGCCTGCCTCTGGAGCCTCTATTTCTAAAAGACGAACTCTATCGGAGCCATTAATTTCAATTGTATCACCATCAATTACCTGTGTTACCAAATAAAGCCTATCTTTGGAATCATCAAAAACAAGAGTATCGCCAGAAGAATCAGAAGAATTGAACAAATCACTACTCAAAAAACCAGCCAGAAAGACAAGGATTATGATTAGTGCTCGTCTTATTTGCGATTTTGTGTTTCTTTTTTTAATTTCTGCCATATTTTATTTAAAAATTATTTGTTTAATTTTTTTGGTTTTTTGAGACTTTTTCTGTCATCTGATTTTAACTTTCTTTCAACCTTTTTAATATCTTCTTCTGCTGGCAATCGCTCTGGATGAATTCCTCTTTTAATAAGCGTTTCTCTAACGCTTCTGTTGCTCTCAACGTGTTCGTCTGAAATACACTGTTCAGTGTCTAATCCTTTTTTATTAGTATTGAAAATAGTAATCTCGGTTGCAAAATCTTTTGCTTTTAAAATAATTGTTGGCTGAAAATCAGCCAAAGCTCTACCTTTCGGCACGCCTAAATGGTTTTTCATTTCTTGGGTAGTATGATTGAATAAAGCTTTGTCGCCTTTGCTTCTTATTAAACCAAAATTTTTTGTACTATTGGTTTGTTGAAAAATAATTCTTGATAATTGTTTTTCCGTCTTTGAAAGTTTTTTTCTAGCTCGCAGTCTTTCTAACACCTGAATCCTTTTTTCAATTGCCTCAAATTTTCTTGTTTGTATTGCAAAATATGTTTGTGCGAAAGCAATTTCTTTCTTAGAGGAATCGCCGTTCTGAGCGATTAAATAGCAAGCATATCTTGTCAACATTATATCTGGCACAATTTTTTCTGCAGTTTTAGGCATTTTTATCGTTTTCCCGACATCGGCAAAATGATCAGAGACATTATTGTTAGATAATTCGCAAGATATCCTTGCTTTAGAAATAACCTTTAAAAAATTATCCCATTTAATATAACCAAGCAAATGTTGTAAATCTCTGGCTAACCAAAATTCTATACCATTTTTTGTTTTATGGGCGTAAAATTCAAAATCTTTAGTTAATGATTTGATAATTTCTCGTTTCATAATATTTTTTAATTAAAATAATTTCTTTTGGGGAGAGGCTTTTTTATTTTTTAGACCTGTAACTCTAATTCTTCCGTATACTCCGTCATAACCTTCTTCTTTAATTATCTCTCCTTTTCTCATTTTAATGATAGACAAAGCTAATTCGGGAGAAGATATTTTTTCTAATTCTTTTTGAGAGAGATGAAGCAAGATATTAAATTCATTCTTTCCTTTAGAAATCAAAGAGTCATATTCTTTTTGAACTGTCTTAGATTTAGGTCCTACTCCTTTTATTTCAGAAATCAATTCAGGCAAAGGAATAATACTCTTAAATGGTATAGCTTTAGGCGGAATAAATCCTACGGGACGGTCAGCAAGCTCATTAACTCTATGCAAAACTCCAATAGTTAGAGGGCGATGACATTTGGGACAAATATTTTTATTTTTTACAGATTCTTGAGGTGTCATTTTTACATCACAAGCCCGATGTCCATCCAAATGATATTTCCCTTCCTCTGGATAAAATTCAATGGTATATTCTAATCCTTTCTTGGTTTTAATCGCATTAGTTAAATTAGAATAAGTTAATTTTTTTAAATTAAAAACATTAGCTTCTCTTCCTAAATTTCGAGGACTATGTGCATCAGAATTACTGAGTAAAGTATATTTATCTAAAGCCGATAAACGCCAATTCATAGCTGGGTCTGAGCTTAAACCCGTTTCCATGGTATAAACCTTAGAACTCATTTTTCCAAAGCATTCTTCTACTGTATCAAATCCTGACTTTGCGCCAAATAGAGAAAACCAAGGGGTCCAAATATGCGCACAAATTAAAAAACATTTCGGAGAAATGTCAAAAATAATCTTAGTTAATTCTTCAGCATCAACACCTAATATTGGTCGGCCATCTGATCTTATATTAAACCTTTTGTCTAATGTTTTATTAATTTTTTCAACTATTTCTAAACTTGGGGCCAAAAATACTAAATGAATACGACGGCATCTACCATTTTTTGTGTAGATACAAGATAATTCAGAAGTTAGTATAAAATTAGTTAGATATTTACTTTTTTTTACTTGATAAATTCCTTCTGCTACTAAATGTAATTTACTTTTTAATTCTTTAAACCAAGAAGGATGAGTAAAATCTCCAGTACCCAAAACCTGAATTCCTTTAATTTGAGCCTCTTTATCTAAATGTTCTAAATCCATCTTTGGAGATGTGGCTCTAGAATATTTAGAATGAATATGTAGATCGGTTATATAATACATACATTTATATTAAGAACCCTTTGCTTCACTCAGGAACCTTGTAATTAAATATTATTGTATAAAAAAATTAAAGTATTTTAATTATAACAAAAAAACCACTAAATAAATAGTGGTTTTTTTAATGAGAACAACAGGATTCTGGCAATTACCTACTCTCGCCCAAAGGACTACCATTGGCCCTAGGGAGCTTAACTGCCGTGTTCGGGATGGGAACGGGTGTTACCTCCCCGGTAGAATCACCAGAATTCTATTGTCCTCACACAAAGGATTATGAACTAAATGATAAATTAGAGAATTGATGACTGATTAGTACTCCTCAGCTAAACCCATTACTGGGCTTATACTTAGAGCCTATATACCCGGTGTTCTCCCGGGAGTCTAAGAAACTTAATCTTGAGGACGGCTTCACGCTTATATGCTTTCAGCGTTTATCCAAACCGAACGTAGCTACCCAGCAATGCCCTTGGCAGGACAACTGGTACACTAGAGGTTCGTCCTTCAAGGTCCTCTCGTACTATTGAAGGGCCCCCTCAAGTTTCAACGCGCACAGTAGATAGAGACCGAACTGTCTCACGACGTTCTGAACCCAGCTCGCGTACCGCTTTAATTGGCGAACAGCCAAACCCTTGGGAGTTGCTTCACCCCCAGGATGCGATGAGCCGACATCGAGGTGTCGAACTTCGCCGTCGATATGAACTCTCAGGCGAAACTAACCTGTTATCCCCGGAGTAGCTTTTATCCGTTAATCTTCTCCGCTCCTATAAGCAAGAGTCGGTTCACTAAGTTCGAGTTTCCTCTCGGCGCGACTTGTAAGTCTTGCCGTCAAGCTGGCTTGTGCCTTTACACGTCCAGCGCGATTTCCATCCGCGCTAAGCCAACCTTTAAACGCCTCCGTTACCTTTTGGGAGGCATCCGCCCCAGACAAACTAACCACCAGATACTGTCTCCCTCTAAAAGAGGGATTAAGGATCAAAAATATATAAGGGTGGTATCTCACTGGTGCTCCGAAGAGCTCCCACCTATTACTGAACAGATATAACCCTAATCCAATATCAAGCTTTAGTAAAGCTTCACGGGGTCTTTTCGTCTAACTGTGCGTAGAGCGCATCTTCACGCCCATTGCAATTTCATCGAGTCCCTCGTTGAGACAGTTGCCAAGTCGTTAT